>Ga0116191_1001132_pt1 | contig 22030 bp, 12 predicted proteins | sample AD_UKC111_MetaG_FD_89897 | JGI IMG/M metagenome (GOLD analysis project Ga0116191, IMG submission 89897) | Active sludge microbial communities of municipal wastewater-treating anaerobic digesters from Hong Kong - AD_UKC111_MetaG | ecosystem: Engineered > Bioreactor > Anaerobic > Digestate... | reverse complement strand
TCGGGTTTGAAAATAAAAGTGGGCAAACAACTTGCAAACTCTTTAGATTCGTTAATTGTAGATTTTGATGCTGCTCTATCAATTACTGAAGAAAGTACTGGAAATTATAAACTCAAACCAGTTTTAAAATTAAAATAATACAAACAAAAATGGGCGAATTTTCTTCGCCCATTTTTGTTTGAAAAGATGTTATATTATATTCTAACCAATTCGATATCAATATTATAATTTTAGTATCTTAATTTCAACTCTCATGTTTTCAAGCTCTTCATTTGAGTAAGCTCTTGCTGTTGGGTTCTTCATTTTTGAGTTCCCATATCCTTTATAAGTTATGTGATTTGAATTCACATCATTGTTCAACAAATAATCATGAACAAATTTAGCTCTATTTACTGATAATTCAAACTCGGATTTTGGCAACTTCTTAGGCTCAATTCCTGGTGCATTTACATGTCCGCCAAGTTCAATAGCTATTTCATCATTTACTTTCATGAATCTCAATACTTTGGTTAATTGTGGCTTGGAAGTTTCAACCAGAACTGCCATGTCAGGTTTGAAATACAAATTACTAATCACATAAGATGATCCAATAGTAAGAGGCTTAATCCTAATGGATTGCACAGAATTAGATTTGGCAAATTTTGCATCAAATGATTGATAGAAAAAGCCTTTTGAGTAAACCTCTATTGGTTTGCTTTCGCCATCTTTTCCAGGAATTTCAAAATAACCAGCCTCATCTGTTTCGATAAATTCTTCTACACCACTATCATTTGTATAATAAATTGTAGATTTCACACCACTCCCTGTTTCAATATTAGTTATTCTAGCTCTGATTGCTGGTGAAATATCTGCAACCTGTGGCACTTGTTTCTCTATTACAACGGTTTCAGTTTTTTGTGTAGTCATTGTTTCTTTTGGTTTTTCTATAACTACTTGTTTTTCAACTTCCTTTTTGACTGGTGTTTCTACAACTGGTTTTTCAATAGTCGAAGTTTTATCAACAACAACTTTTTGTTCGTTCTTAACTACATTTGTTTTAATGGCTGGTTTATTACCACTTGATGGATCAATATTAGTTTCGTTAATTGCCATTTTAGCTTGTTCGAGAAGTTGCTGTTTCATCGCAATTTCTTCTTTTGTCTTTTCTACAGCAACAGCTAATTCATCTTTAGTTTGCTTTATAACTACTTGTTTTTCATTGATTTCGGCATTAGTCTTTTCTATATTTGATTCTTTCTTTAGAATTTCATCTTTTTCCAAATCCAACAATCTTTGCTTTTCAGCCAATTCAGCTTTTATTTTTTCCAATTGCATCTGCTTGTTAGCCAACTCTTCTTTCTCTTTGTTCACCATTGACTTTTTTTCGACTAACACTTCTTTTGCTTTAGCTAATTCTTGTTGTTTTTCAATGATTACCTGTTCGCTTCCATTAGTGTTTGTGCCAGAATAAACTGTTTCATAAGTTGGCTCATATACTTCAATGGTCGCTCTTCGGTTAATTTTTCTGCCATCTTCTTTATCATTTGTTGCAATTGGAAAATCCTTACCCATAGTAGTGATTGCAATAGCATCACTAGGAATGCCATGCTCCATGAAATAATATTTCACTGCATTTGCCCTTTTATCGCTCAAAATATAGTTACTATTATCCTTACCAACTCCATCAGTATGAGCTGTAATTCTTATTTTTCGCTTAGGATTTTGATTATAAAGCTTTTCAGCTTTGTAAAGTATGGAAGGTGCATCAGAACCTAACTGATGTTTATTAGATTCAAAATATATTTCAATTTTTTCAATCAGTTTTAAATTTTCTATTGTGTTTTGGGAATAAAGGGTAAAAAATTGAACGCAAATAAATAAAATAATCAGTGAGATACTTCTCATAAATCGGTAATTTTTATATCAGTTTTTGTTATTCAAATCGCTAATTACATGCAAATATAATTAAATATATAAATAACTCAATGACAAATTCCTATATTATAAATAAATTTAGTTCTTTATAACTCTTTGAATACTCATTTTATTGTTCATATATAAAAATTTAATTATATATAAACCTGATTTTAAATTACTTAAATCCAGTTTGTTTTCTTCAATATTTTTAAATGTTTTTATAATTTTTCCTTCTTCATTATAAAAAATAATAGATTTTATTTTTTCGTCTGTCTGAAAAAATAACTTATCATTTATAGGATTAGGAAATAATTTTATCGTTGAATTATCTACTGCAAAACTTGGATCTAAAGCCAGTAAAACGGAGTTTTGTTCTAATATTTTATAATACCGAGTTTCAAAAAATGGCTTTACTCCATAAGGAGCAAAACTTATTACTTTACTCACAAAACTATTGTCAAAATCATTGTCATCGAATCCATAATCCAATTTCCGATATGTATCTAATAATGCAGCAGTTCTTATCAATGATTTCATAGAATCAATCTTTGGGAAAATAATTGTAGGTGCAATGAAATTTCTAGCAATTGTATCTAAATACTTGGCAAACAATAAATTATTATTATTGATTGAAAGCAATTTTGATGTCAATGGGATAGAACTATTATACCAACTCAAGCAATTTCTTGTTGCCCAATCTTTATTCAAAAAATCAATTCCAGCACTATTATCCGTATCATAAGTGATAAATTTGAATCGATCATCAGCACCATGATATAAGAAAAAATTATTTTTATTATAAAAAAAATCATCCCAATTGCCAAAAGCTACATCCATAGCATAAGCTTTTAGCATACTATTTACATCCAAAACTGTGTAAATTGAATCAATAAAGCTTTGATTTACAGGCATATTTGCAATACGAATGAACCTTACCAAATCAGAATAATCATCTTCTGTTTCATTTGTTTTCAAATCATAAACTCTACCACCAGTTGTTGTAGTATTGTATAATTTCTTATACGTAGATTGTTGATCATCAATGTATTTCAAATCTGCAGGATAGGTGCATTTGTAAAGATTTCCTTTTTTCTCCCCAAATATTCTTTCCAGCCATTCTTTATCATATTCTTCAAGTAAAGTATATAATCCATAATATTCTTTATTAATGTATAGCTTGACAAAAGATGATCTCCTTTCTGGCATTCCTACTTTATTCCAATTATCATAAAAAAGTTTTTCTCTTATTAATGATGGGTCGTTGTGTTCTCCATTCAAATTAAGCTTTTTTACACCTTGGTATTTTCTTCCTGCAACAAATTCATTAAAACTAATTTTGAAGGACTTTTTCTTTGAATATCTTGAGGAATTTCCTCTTAATCGAAAACCAACATCTGAAATTGAATCTTTATCAAATAGAAAAGTAGCTGAAGAGTAAATTTCAGAAAGCGGATTATCATATATTTTCAACAAAGTATCTTTCGGGATAAGGATGTGTATTTCATTGATTATCTTATCATTAAATAGGCTATTAGTTTGTCCATGAATAGAAATAGTAGATAAGATAAAAAACAAAAAATTTATTACTCTTTTAATCATTTGGATTATTTTTATCAAAATTACGAAATTTAATTTTATAATATTTTGAAAAAAATTTATTATGTTCTGATATTTAAAATTATTGACTTATTCCAATATCTTTATGTAAATTTATTTTCTCAAATTTTAATTTTGTAATCCATTAAACTAAATTTTTTGATTCAAATAATTTAAAATGAGCCAAATAGCCTTTATAAATAATAAACCTTTTACATTTAATGATGGTGAAACCATTTTGAATTTTGTAAGAAGAATTAAAGAAAAAAGAGATGCAATCCCTACTCTCTGTGATGCACCAAACCTTGAGCCATTTGGGTCATGTCGAGTATGCAGTGTGGAAGTGTCAATGACTCAAGATGGTCCAACCCGAACTGTTGCCTCATGCCATACTCCAGTTACTAATGGACAATTTATATATACAGACTCTCAAAGTATTCAAAAACTTAGAAAAAATATCATTGAATTGGTCTTAACTGACCATCCGATGGATTGTCTGACTTGTGAAGTAAATGGAAATTGCGAATTACAAGACGTTGCAGCTCAAGTTGGTATAAGAAAAATTCGTTATCCAAACGGAAAAAATCATTTGGATCGAACTAAAGACCTTTCACATCCATATATGACCTCAGATTTTTCGAAATGTATCAATTGTTATAGATGTGTGAGGGCATGTGATGAAGTACAAGGGCAGTTTGTACTAAATATGTCGGGTAGAGGTTTTGATAATCATATTATAAAAAGTAGCAATCAAACTTTTTTCGAATCGGATTGTGTGAGCTGTGGAGCCTGTGCTCAGGCTTGCCCAACATCTGCTATATCAGATGTTTTCCAATCCAAATCGAACCTTGCAGATGAGAAAATACAAACAACTTGCACCTATTGTGGTGTTGGATGCAACCTAGAAGTGTCGGTCAAAAATGGAGAAATTCTATCCATTCAGGCACCTTATGATGCAGCAGTGAATCAAGGGCATACATGCCTCAAAGGAAGATATGCTTTTAAATTCTACAATCATCAAGATCGATTGAGAACGCCATTAATAAAGAAAAATGGGGAATTCGTAACTGCCACTTGGGATGAAGCTTATGATTTTATTGTTCAAAAATTGACTTCAATAAAATCGCAATTTGGTCCAGATGCTATTGCTGGAATTTCTTCGGCTCGAACACCAAATGAAGAAAACTATCTAATGCAAAAATTCATTAGAGCAGTTATTGGAACAAATAATATTGATTGCTGTGCTAGAGTATGCCACTCTCCTACTGCATTAGGGATGCAAAGAGCTTTTGGTACTGGAGCAGCCACAAACTCGATAGAAGATCTTGATTTTACGGATTGTATTTTATTGATTGGGGCAAATTCTACAGATGCTCACCCTGTGACAGGTGCAAAAATCAAGCAAAAATTCATGAAAGGAGTAACGAGTATCGTAATCGATCCGAGGAAAACTGAATTGGCAAAATATGCAACTTATTTTCTCCAATTGAAGCCAGGCACTAATGTTGCACTTTTTAATATGATGCTCTATTATATCATTTCAGAAAATCTTGTGGATCAATCATTTGTTGACACTAGAACTGAAGGATATTTGGATTTCAAAAACCAAATACTAGCTCTAGATATGGAGGAATTATCCAATATAACTGGAGTAGATAAAAATTTGGTCAAAAATGCTGCAATAGCTTATGCCAAAGCAAAAGCTGCAATGGAATTTCATGGATTGGGTGTAACGGAACATTCACAAGGTACATTCGCCATTCAACTCATTGCCGATTTGGTGATGTTGACAGGAAATGTAGGCAAAAAAGGTGCAGGTATGAATCCGTTGAGAGGTCAGAATAACGTTCAAGGAGCAGCTGACATGGGAGCTCAGCCACATCAAGGTGCTGGTTATCTTGATGTTACGAATCTTGAAATCAATCAACTTTACAATACATTTTATGGATCAACTGTTCCAACCAAAATAGGCTATAAGATTCCAGAAATGTTCAATGCTGCAATAGATGGCGATTTGAAGGCAATGTGGATTATTGGGGAAGATGTGGTTCAGACTGATCCGAACACACAAAAGGTGATTCAAGCATTATCTAATCTTGATTTATTGATAATGTCAGAAATATTCATGACTGAAACTTGCAAATATGCAACAGTAATATTGCCATCATCATCATTTTTAGAGAAAGAAGGAACTTTTACCAATGGTGAAAGAAGAATTCAGAAAGTAAATAAAGTAGTCGAACCCTTATTGGGGACAAAACCAGATGGTGTACAAGTGATAGAAGTAATGAATAGAATGGGTTACGATCAAAAACCATATTCCGGAGAAACTATGTTAGAGGAAATTTCGCAAATCGTACCGTTTTTTGCTGGAGTGAAATGGGATAGGTTGGGAACTATGGGATTGCAATGGCCCGTAAAACCAGATGGTGAAGACACCAAACTGCTTCATACTGTTGAGTTTACAAGAGGAAAAGGTAGTTTTGCCTTTTATCCTTTCGAAGCATCAAATGAACTAAATAATTACAGCAAAGATTATCCATATATTATCACCACCAATAGAGAATTAGAGCATTATAATTGCGGAACGATGACAAGAAGAACTGGAAATGTAGAGATTCTTACTGAAGATGTATTGATGATAAATCCGATGGATGCCGCAAAAGAGTTGATTAATGATGGCGATTTTGTATGTGTAGAAAGCCCAAGAGGAAAGGTGGATATCAAGGCAAAAATTACCGATGAAGTATTACCTGGCATTCTTAGTTCTACCTTCCATTTCCCTGAAATAATGCTCAATATCATCACTTCAAACGAACATGATTCTGAGGCATTATGTCCTGAATATAAGGTAGTTAGCTGTAGGATTAGAAAATCGAAAGGGAAATATAAAAAAGAAATGGAAGCAAAATATGTTAGCTGAAAAACGTAGGACAAAAAATCAAATAAAATAATATTAAATGAAGAGAGGGTTAATCACCTTTTTCTTAATATTTCTAAATTTAATGGGTTATGGACAATCACTTCAATTGAAACTTTATCAATCTGAAGAAAATGCTCCTATTAAGTTAAATGGAAATTTTATTCAAGACTCAAAAGGCTTCTTTTGGTTTGTGGAACGTAATTCTATTTTGAAATACAATGGAAAATCCTTTATTGAAGTTACTAACTTAAAATCTGATTCAACTAATTATTTCACTAAGATATTCGAAATTGATAATAAAATCTTATTACAAACCGAAAAAGGGATCCGACAAATAATCCATGATTCAATCCATCTGATGAATTGGTCAAACAATAATATTACAAATAACATTGATCTTGTAAAATATCTTGACAAATTATATTTATTGTCCAAAAATGGTTTGTTCATCCTAAAGAATGATTCATTTAATTTATTAATAAATACTCCAGAGCTAAAAAATATTGAAAACAGATCCAATCTTTTTTTTATAAATGATTCATTAGCAATAACATTCTCATATAATAAAAATATAATATTATTAAATATAAATAGTAAAAAAGTATATGAAATAAATATACCAGCTATCGGATTATTAAAATCTAAAGGGGAATTTTATTATTTTACTTATGATAAGGGGTTAGAAAAATTAAAAAATATATCTATTCGCAACAATAAACCCTATTTTGACTCAGAATTAATAAAAAAAATTAAAATTTTGAAGTCGAAAATATTCACATTTTATAGAGATCAAGATGACAATTTTTGGTTGACATCAGAATATGATAAGCTAATAAAAATTGATAAAGAGGGAACAATATATAATTATGACGAGAAATCAGGACTGACTTCGTTATGGATTACAAATATTACAGAAGATAGAGAAGGAAATATTTGGTTATCTTATTTCCCAGGATTGTGTAAGATTTTCAAAAATAACAACATTATTTATAATACCCAAAATGGTTTATATTCTAATATTTCAAAATCATTGACAATAGATAAAAGTACAAATACATTTATAGTTGTTAATGGGAAAGGAATCAATAGAGTCAGCAAAAACAACTTAACCAATATTTATTTAGAAAATAAAAAACCAGTTATATCTAATTCTGTATTATTATATAAGGACATTTTATATTCAATAAATGATTATGAATTATGCGTTTATAAATTAAAAAAAGATATACTTTATAATAAAAAAACTATTTTAAAATTTGATAAAATTACTTTTTCCAAACTTATTGAGGATAAGGGTGAAATTTATTTTACAAGAGATACTAGCTTATACCAAATAATAAATTTCAAACCTATTTTATTATTCAGTTCTAATCAAATAATAAAAGATTTTACGATAGATAAAAACAATCATTTTTGGATTATTACAATGGATAAATTAATATATGAATATACATATAATAAATTCCATCTTCAGTTGTATAAGAAGTATAATATGAAAACAGAATTAAATCTTAATAATTTTGATAAATTTCGATCTATTATTACTGATGATTATAATAATATTTGGGTAAATTCTTCTGATATATATATCTATAAATATGATAGATTTGAAAATAAATGGTTTTACAAAAATATTATTACTGATAATAATCGATATTCAGACATTTGGAATATTAGCGAAACTAAGGATAAAATTTATATTTCCACTTCAGTAGGGCTTAAAAGTATTTTTGTGAATGATAAAAATCTCAACGTTCATGATGAAAGTAAAAATACAAAAATATATAATTCGAGACAAATTATTTCTTTAGAAAATGGATGGTCTTGTTCTTCAAACACAATGAATATTTCTCTTTTTAATTATAAAGATTCTAGTCAAAATTTTACTCACGATGTATTAATTAATTATTTGACAGTCAATGGAGTAAAAAAATATTTGGATTCTGATGAAGTACTTTATCTGAGAAATAACCAAAATAATATTTCATTTGTAATTTCTTCCAATTCTTTTCTGAATGAAAATGCAAATGCTTTCTCTTATTCACTATCAAAAGATACATCATCAAATTGGAGTCCGTTTCAGTCGAATAATATAATCAATTTCAATGCTTTAAGCCCTGGAAAATATGTGTTCAAAGTGAAAGCTATTAACGAACAAAAAAAATTATCAGAAAATATTGCGGTCAGTTCTTTTATAATCAAACCAGCATTTTGGCAAACAAACTGGTTTATTTTACTACTAGTAATAATTCCATTATCAATAATTTATCTTATATTTAGATACAGATTATTACAACTTAAAAAATTACAAATTATAAGAAATAATATCTCAAGAGATTTGCATGACCAATTAGGTAGTTCTATCAGTAGTATTTCGATGCTGAGCAATATTGCTTTAAAAAATATTCAAAATAATATTGCAGCAAATAAATTATTGGAGCAAATTAGCAAAACAGCTATAGATGCTGGCGAATGTATTGATGATATTGTATGGGCGAACAATCCAAAATTTGATAACTCCTTAGACACTTTTAGTAGAATTCGAAATACAACATCTGAGTTACTGGATGTTTCAGGAATATCCTATACTATTAATTTTCCTGAATCAGCAAATTGTTTCATTGACAATCAATTACGTAGAGATATTTACTTAATATTTAAGGAAGCTGTAACAAATATTATCAAATATTCAAAAGCAAATCATACAAATCTAATTATTGAACTTACTTCAAAAAATATCAATATACAGATTGATGATGATGGTATTGGTTTTGACATAAGCAATGCTTTGAAAAGTAATAGAAATGGAATTAAAAATTTATATCACAGAGTAAATAATTATAAAAAAGGAAAAATTGAAATAATTTCTGAATTGAATCATGGTACAAAAATTCTAATATCATTACCCATATAATTTGGTACAAATATGTAATTGATTTAATTTAAAAATATATTCAATTTGCTTTTTTTTCAACTGATTGACTATGAAAAATATTATTATATATGAAGACAATCACTCATTAAGAAGTAGCTTGGAATTGCTCTTACTAACTAATAATCAATACTATGTAACAGCAACATTTAGTGATGCAAATACACTTGAAAAAGATATCTTGTCTTACTCGCCAGACTTGGTAATTCTGGATATAGATATGCCAGGCAGAAAGGGTACTGAAGTTGTTCATATCATTAAAAACCTCAATTCGAATACAAAAATATTGATGCATACTGTTTTTGATGAAAGTGAAAAGTTGTTTGATTGCCTTTGTGCAGGTGCAAATGGTTATGTTCTCAAAAAGTCAACTCCTGATAAATTTTTGCAATATGTTGAAGAAGTATTAGATGGTGGAACAGCATTTTCACCAACAATAGCACAAAAAGTTCTCCAAAGTTTTATGCAAACAACAGAAAATAATTATAATTTGTCGGATCGAGAAAAGGATGTACTAAGAAATCTTGTAAATGGCTATACTTATAAAGGCATTGCCAATTTGCTTAATATATCAACAAATACTATTAGAAAACATGTGTCTTCTATATATGATAAACTTCATGTCTCAAGTGGCAGAGAAGCAGTAACTTTAGCTATCCACAAAAAGATTGTATAGCAATTACAATATGGTACATTTAATTTATTGACATACTATATTTATTAATTAATATTGCAATAATATTCACTACTTTGACGATTTGTCTTCATAAATAACTGATAATCAGCAGTAGCAAATTTCATTTGGCTCACTACAAGCCAAATTTTTCAAAAAAGTAATTATAAAATAATTTTTTGTAGAGCTTCTACGTTCGCTTTTGCATCAAAAATTGCTACAACAGGAATGTTAAAACCATTTATAGCTTTTGAGGATATTTCTTCTCCTATAAAGTATTTGTACGGTTCAAAATATTCTGTATCAGTGGGTTGTAGTAATAAATACTGTTCGATGAATTGTCGCTCTGGGTCAATAATCCAATATTCTTGAATGCCATGAGCTGCATAATCCGCTTTTTTGATGGTGCGATCTATTTTCGAAGTTTTTTTGGATAGAATTTCTACTACAAAGTCAGGTGCAGGAAAAAGCACTTGGTTTTCAGTAAATTGTGCTGCTTTTTCATTTTTGAAAAAAACAATATCCGGTTCGTAGTCATTGCGGGTGAGGGCAATCATCGCTTTTTCATAAAAAGTTTCACCTAAGTTATTAATATCCGAGTAATAACTAATCAATCTAGATAAAAGCTTAGTAACATTTAAGTGCTTCTTTTTTGCAGGAGAATGTATGATAATTTCTCCATTAATAAATTCAGCTTTGGTGTATTCATCCACCCAAGCATAAAACTCCAATCGGCGAGAATGTTCCGCTTTTATTTTAGCTGACAGTTGTTCTAAAACCTGAACTGCTGATGGGTGTTGTAATATTTTATCAATGATAGCATTCATTGTACAAATATAATATAAAAAAGAGGTTTTCAAAAAATTAATGACATTATGGAAATAGAATTATCGCTCAAATTCTTATAAAAAAAGTCATTATTACAATATTTTCAGCCAAAATCTGCTGGTTTAGAGATTTTGCACCTCTTATGCCTTCTCAATCCAAGCCAAAAAGGACGTTACTTTCATTCGAGAGACAAGTGCTTGTTCGGGTATAGATATTGTTAGGTGTATGACAACCCTTTGATTAAAATATGGTTCAATATCTTTAATAGCCTGTCTATTGACAATCATTTGGCGACTGATTCGATAAAATTGATGAGGTGAAATAACACTTTCAATCTCGTCAAGTGTTTTGAAAATAGGGTGTTTTTCACCTTTGAAATTATACAAGTAAACGACTTCGTTTTCTAAATGAATAAAAGCAATATCAGCAACCAAAACAGGATACATTTTTTCTCGATACCTAATGAGAAAACTCGTTTGGTAGTTTTGTTTTTCAGTCAAAACATCTTTGATGCTATTTGAATTTGGATTGTTTTGGGCGACAAAACTTCCTTTTAATCCTTCTATTTTAATGATTGTCTTTTTGATGTCTTCTGCACTAAATGGCTTTACGATAAAGTCTATGCCTCGATTTTTAAACGCCTTCATAGTATATTGGTCATAAGAAGTGCAAAACACAACGGGCAAATTAACCGATATTTTATCAAATATCTCAAAACATTGTCCGTCAGACAATTCAATATCCATAAAAATAACATCTAAATCTTGTTGGTGTTGACGAAGATAACTGACAGTAGCCTCTATGCTATCACAAATAGACATTACAGTATAATTCTGATGCCATTCAATAAATTCTTTAAGCATAATGGCAGTTCTTTGTTCATCTTCTACAATTAAAACCTTCATTTTGTCAAAATAATTTTATAGTTGTTGAATACGTTATTTCATCATTTTCTATTTGTACTCCTTTGCTCACACCTTCTAAGGCATAGCGTTTTTTTAAATTATTGATACCGATGCCAAATGACTCTTTTTTCTGCGTTTTGGGTTGAATATTGTTAGATATTGTCAAACTTTTTATGTCTTTTTGATATAAATGAATCGTCAATGGTTTTGAAACAGATACAATGTTGTGTTTGATACAATTTTCAGCTAATAACTGCAACGAAAAAACCGGCAAACGAAGATTCAGGGCTTCTTTAGCTACATTTGTTTTTACAAAAATGGCATTTTCTTGTCGTAAACACATCAAATACATATAAGCATTAAAAAAATCTAATTCTTCTTGAAGCGTTACCATTCCTTTGTCTGTCTTTATAGTTTGTTGATAAACTTCTGCCAATTTTACCACAAAAGTCTCTGTTCTTGGGTCTTTTGACCTGGTCATTGATTGTAAAACAGAAAGACAATTAAATAAAAAATGAGGATTGATTTGTTGTAGTAATAGATTGAGTTGTGCCTGTGCATTTTCATTTTCCAACATAAGATTACTAATTACAAGCCTTTTTCGCTCTGCGGCGGATTTAATGCCTTCTACCAAAGCAATAATGATTGGAATATTAAGAAAATATCTTGGTAGCGGAATCCATTTATCGCTATATGCCAAACTAGAAGTGAATTTAAAAATATAAAATTCTAAAAACAAATAAATCGCCAATATCACAACACCAGTCAAAAAAGCTATTCCCCACCTTCCAACATGATTGTAAATGCCAGAATAAAGCACTTTTTGAATTGCAATTAACAATAACAGTTGAAGAATACCTGCAAAAAAATAGTGAGTGAGTGCATCTTGGAAAGATTGGATTGGAACATTGGTAACTTGTAAGGTAAGGAAGGGCATCAACAATGGGTATATATAGGGCAAGAACCACTCTGGAGTTGAAAAAAAACGTTTAAAAAAACGAGACAAATTCATTTTCACAATAGCATTAAGGTTATTGAATAAGTTGATGTATCTTTCTTAATAATCACCCCATTTTCTATACCTTCAAGGGCATAGCGTATCTCTAATTTTTCTATATCAATAGGCGCTATATTGTCTTTCGGTTGATAATTATGTGTCATTGTTATACTATTTGAATCATTCTGAAAAAACAAAATACACAAAGGGTGGTTGGCTGAATATTCATTGTGTTTTATACATTTATCTACAAGCAGCTGTAAAGCAAATATGGGTAGTTGACGGTCAAATGATGCTTCCGAAATATTCATCTCAAAATATATTACTTCTTCACGACCATAGCAAATTAGAAACATATAAGACTTTAAAAGTTCTATTTCTTCTTTTACACTAATATTATTAATATTTTTTTTTAAAATTTGACGATATACATTTGCCAATTTCAATATATAATCTTCTGTTTTAGGATCGTCTGCCCTGACCATCGTTTGCAAAGTATTCAAACAATGAAACAAAAATTCTGGATTTACTTGTTCTTTCAGCAATTGAAATTTGGTTTCAATATTTTCGGCTTGTAGCTTTAGATTTTCTATTTGTGCCTTTTCTCTTTCTTTAGTCCATCGTAGGCTTTCTATAAAAATAAATGCCATAATGACACTTACAAAAATACGTTTGGGAAACTGCCAAATTGTAAACCCTAAAATGTTTGTGATGAAATGAAGTACATAATAGTCTAAACAAATATAAGCAAATAAATAAATACAGACACCCAACAGAGCCATTAGCCACTTTACTAATTTGTATTTATGTTCAAAGTGTATCAGTAACCATTCAATCAAAAACCACAAACCTACATAAAAGAAAAAAGAAGTAATTAAAAAAAGAGGGAATCCCGATTTGAGAAAAACTTTATGTGTTATTGTAATACTGATAGTTAGGACAATAGCATATATATAAGGTGCGTAGCTTTTTGATTTTTGTTCTGCCATGATGTGAAGATATAGAAAGTCTATAAATATTGTTCAAATTTTTGGGAAAGAAAATCCATATTCTTACTTAGTTAAATAAAGTAGATAATTAAAGCAAAGTGGCACACATAATCTGCACATTGATAAGAAATTACTAAATAGTTTGTGGATTAATTTCACCCACCGTTTTAAGCAATACACCCATATATTTAAGCAACTCACCCAAATTCTTCTCTCAGCATTTTTTTGAATGAAATAGTTTTGTACATCAATCATTAATATTTTTTTTCATTCAAAAAAATAACGATTATGCCTAACTTTCATTATTTCCAATTCAACAATCCTACTATCTTCGACCATACAATTGCTACTGGTAAAACCAATAAAAGACTAAGAGTAGTTACGCTCAACTATTTGCCTTCTGCATACAAAATGGCAACCGAGTGGATTCACGAAAACGGACACGAACACGTTTTAGCTGTAACCTCGCCAGGAATTAAAACTCGTGCAACACCTGCCTACAAAGATGTATTGCCTTTGATTCCGAGTCATGTAGATTCGCTGGTCACGACGAAAATGAAATCGGTGCTGACACCTATGTTACACCAAATCAAGCCCGATATTATTCTGTGTTTTACATTTGCACACCGACTTGATGCCGAATTGTGCCAAATCCCAACTTACGGATCTGTAAATATCCACCCCTCTGTATTGCCACTATATAGAGGTCCAAATCCGATGCGACAATTTTATGATGGTGCCAATGTGTTTGGTGCGACTGCACACCGCATTGCAGATGGCTATGACACAGGGGAGGTTTTGAGTCAAGAATATGAAAAAATGCCTAATATCATTACCCAAAATACAACCTTTCGCTGGGGTCAATTGATTAAAAAAGCCATCTCAAATGGTATGGAAAAAGCTATTTTGGGTCAATCAGGTTTTATTCAAAATGATAGCCAAGCCACTTATGCTGAGCCCTTTACCGAAGATGAAAAATGGATTCATTTGGACGAGCCGAGCAATGTGATTTTGCGTAAAACCATCGCCCTCAACCTTGCTGGAGGTTTGGCAAAAACATGCATCAATGGGCAGGTTTATAAAATTCATTCAGCTCACTATTTGCCTAATTTGAGCAATAATACTATAGGTAGTGTTATCAAACAAAGCAAAGGCGTATTTGTAATAGCCACAGCTGATGGCGCTGTTCAACTTGTTACAGAGTTGTTTAAACCAAATAAAAAATACGATAATCCTCTACCTTGCTCTGCTTTTTTTGAACAACCTACAAGTCTTGTGCATATGAATTCATCAACGTTTAGAAGAGCCAGAGAAGTGGCTAAATTCAATGGTTTTATTAGAACACCTACTCCGTATAAACCTTCTTTTTATTCTATTTGAGGTTTTATTCAACCTCTATTCAAATCAATTCAACTCCAAAAAAAGTCAATTCGAGCCAATTTTTGCTTTTTTAATATAAGTCAATGGTCAACTTTGTACTAAACAGTTTAGCAAAAATAATAACCATTAATTTATCTGAAACTAAATAACGATATGAAAAAATTCTACAGCTTTATTATTACACTAACCCTTTTCCAATATGGGTTTGCTCAATTCTGCCCAACATTTACTTTTAATGGTACAGCTCCCGTTGCACCGACTGCTACAACGGTGGGTGTGGGCGGAAAGGGTACAATTCAAACCTATACTGTACCAACTGATGTAACAGCCATTCGAATAGAAGCACGAGGTGCAAAAGGAGGAAATTCACCTATCACAGGTGGCGGTACATATAATGGTGGACAAGGCGGAAGAGTACAAGCCACCTTCAACGTTACACCAGGTGATGTATTATACATACTTATTGGTGGCAAAGGTGGAGATGGTTCTCTTGATGATGGCATAAATAACAGAACAGCTTCTGGTGGTGGTGGTGCAACGGTTGTCTCCAAAGGACCCATTGGCTCTGGAACTCTTCTATTGGTGGCTGGTGGTGGCGGTGGTGCAGGTCACTTTGGTGGTGGCGGTGCTTCCAACAGTTCCCCTGGCAGCGGTACTGGCAGCAGTGGTGCTGGTGGTGCATCGTTTTCAGCAAATGGTAGCAATTCTGTCTTTGTTGGAAACTGCGGACAAGGCGGACAAGCCCTAAATGCTGGAGGCAATGGCGGTGCAAACAATTGTTATAGACCCGAAACTAATGGCGGTGGCTATGGAGGTGGCGGTGCAGGCGATTACTCTACTGTTAATTCTGCTGGAGGCGGCGGTGGTGGTGGTTATGTCGGTGGTAATGCTGGTGGTACTGCAGGTGGTAATGGCGGCAGCAGCTTTATAGACTCAACCGCAACCAATGTATTAATTAACAACCATTCTGACGATAATGGCTCAGTTAGTATTTACATTGTTGCTGGAACTCAATTAATGACCTGGAATGGCTCAGTCAGCTCCGATTGGAATAATTACTGTAACTGGACACCTAAGGGCATACCAACTTCTAAAAATCAAGTTTATATTCCAGTAACGACTAATAATCCGATTATCAGTTCGGGTATTATTGCTGTCAAACATATTTGGGTAGATGGGGCAGAAGCAAATCTTTTGGTTAATAGTGGGGCAACATTGAAAGTCTCGACTGATTTTGGTGATGGAGTTTTAGGAGCCCAAAATGGAGGACTTATCACTAATAGAGGAACTATAAATGTAACAAACACTTATGGGATTGCGGCAGGCTATAGAGCAGTCTTTATTGCTTCAAATAGTACTTTAGTAAATTACGGCACCTTAAATATAAGCTACCCTCAAAATTATGCTACAACTATAACAGGTACATTGACTAATAAAAATGGCGGTAAAATTTTTATAACCAATTCGCTTAGAGGATTTTCAGTAAATCCGGGTGGCACTATTGTTAACGAATCTAATGCAACTATAAAGATAGACACATCTAATGCAGCAATTTTTAGTACTGGTATCTTGAATAATTCGGGTGTCATTGAAGGAATAGGGCAAATAGAAAATTACACTCCTGGCCAAATCATCAACAATACTTGTGGTATAATTACACTTAAAGGTAACTATTGGAATAATGTGTCATCTACTACAACGAATACAGGGTTTTTTCAAATATCAGATGGGTTGAACGCTGGGGGGACATTTACTAACAATGGTGTCTTGAAATATGGTAAATTGTCGGGTGTTGTTATTAATAATCAAAACAACTCGATTATTGTCAAAAACGCAACAATGCCAATTTTTACTTATGGTGGCACTTATGATGGCATTATTCATGGTATTTTTATAGATAGCCTTGCGACTATTTCGGCAGGGACATTTATTTTACCCAATACATTTACACCTTTAGGAAGTTTACCTTTAGGTTCACAAACACTTTATACCAAGGTAACGCCAAGTGGTGGTGGATGTACCTATATTGTACCATTTACTTATATTAATTGCTCTGCCAATGCAACTATCAATTATTTGGATTCTAACTACTGCAAGTCTGTAACTGCTGTAGAAGTCAATTTGCTTGGCACAAAAGGAGGAAATTTTAGCTCTACATCGGGTTTAAATATTAATTCAACAACTGGCGAAATTAACCCAAGTAATTCATTATCTGGGAAATACAAAATTACATATAAATTAACTGGAGTGGGTGGATGCTCGGATGTGAGTACAACGACCAATGTTACAATACATGATTTGCCATCAGTGAAAAATACTGGAACAAATGCTGTTTGTGTTGGCTCTACGATTACTCTATTACCTAATACAGGAGGGACATGGTTGAGTAGTAACCCATCGATTGCAAGTGTTGGTGATACAGGGTTAGTTACTACAATATCAAATGGAACTGTAAAATTTACGTTTACACAAACAAATACAGGTTGCTCTAATTCAACAGATACTATTTTTGTAAATCCTAATCCTAATATTATACAGTCTTCCATTCCTCCAATCACTTGTATCCGTTTAGCCGTTGATTTAGGTGTTAGTGTGTCTAATGGCTCGAACTATATTTTTCATTGGACAACACAGAATGGTAGTTTTAATGGCACTGCTTCTGATACAAGTATTTCTGCTATCAAAGCAGGTGAATATAACATTAAAGTAACGAATGGTGATAACGGATGTTTTTCTACGGCTCAACTTACAGTTGTAGAAAATAATATAAAACCAACAGTTTCTATTTCAGGAGTTGAAGAAATAACCTGCAAAAAAGAGATTGTTACGATTTCTGCACAAATTGGACAAGGTTCATATACTTATAATTGGTCTGCACCTTCAGGAGGGGCAATTGTTGGCAATAACAAAGATACTTTCTTACAAGTTTCGAGTGCAGGTATTTATAGTTTAGTGGTTACTGATACTATAAATGGTTGTGAAACAACTAAAAATGTTGATGTTACTGAAAAAAAAGCCAAGCCAAATATTTTTGTATCATCGCTTGGAATAATTACTTGTACTAATCCACAATCTTCCATAAGCATAAATGTTAAAGGTGGAACATTCAACTATTTCTGGACAACAGCTAATGGCAATATTGTTTCTGGTGGCGATTCTGGGTATTTAACTGTTGACAAATCAGGAGATTATGAAGTAAAAGTAGTAAATCTAGATAATGGATGTTTTGATACAAAAGTAGTGACAGTAACTGAAAACACAACTAAACCAACAATTCAAATAGCAAATCCAGCAGAAATAACTTGTAAAGCTCCTACTGTTACTTTGAATGCAAATGTTGGAAATGGTACTAATTTTGAATATAACTGGACAACATCATCGGGAAATATTCAATCAGATAGCAAATTAGCAAATATAACTGTAAACAAATCAGGAACTTATATTCTGGAAGTAACAAATACGGTTAATGGTTGCAAAACCGTTCAAATTGTAGATGTATTAGTAGCTGCAAAACCAATTGCTAAAATTGATATTGTTCAAAACATTCTTTGTTTTGGTGACCAAAATGGATCAATAAAGGCAGAAGCCTTTTCTGGGAAAGCCCCATATACTTATAATTGGTCAACCGGAGGATCAGATATAAACTTAATAAATGTAAAAGCTGGTACTTATACTTTAGAGGTAAAAGACGACAATGGATGTATTGTTAAATCTGAAATCAAGTTGGATAACCCTCCACAATTGGAGTTATCAGTAGATAAAATCTTGGATGATTTTAGTAATGGAAATGGTTCTATTGACGTAACGACTAAAGGTGGAACAGGTATTTTGACGTACACTTGGTACAAAAACGGGGTAGTTTTTGCAATCACCGAAGATATTAGTGGATTGACAGAAGGTATTTACAAATTAGTAATAAAAGATGCTAATGGTTGTATAATCAGTTCATCAGATGTTATTATCAAAAAAATTACTGAGGTCAATGACATTACTGGTTTATTGAATTTCACATTATTTCCAAATCCAACTACTACAACATCCATTGTAAAAGTGATTTTGGATCATACAGCTGCAATTAAAATAATCGTTTATGATTTGATGGGAAGAGTTGTGAATCAATCTAAAATATCCAACAGTAATAATTTTGAATACGAAATTGATTTAACTGCCATGCCAAACGAAGCATACATTATCAAAATTAACATTGATAATCAAACCATTACAAGAAGATTATTTAAGCAATAAGATGAACCTTTAAGGTTTATATAGATTAGGAAGCTGACCGAAAAGTCGGCTTCTTTTGTTTTTAGGAATAATGAAATTCATTGTTACATTAGTTTCCTCAAAGCATTCCTAAGAATCCTTTAATGTAAACGTTAAATCACTCAAAGAAACATTTAATTCATTTTTATTGTTTAGCAAGTCATCTCTTGGATTACAGACAAGGATGTATGATTAGTTTATGGGTGCTGTTGTTCTGTTCATTCGGAAAACAACTGTTTGAAATTCGAGGGATGTTTTTTCAAGGTTATTTCCATTCTTTATATTGTCATATTATATCTTGTCATGCTTTTTTCTATTACACACCTCACAAAGTAATTGTAAATTTCTATAAGTGTCGGATCCGCCTTTTGAAAATGGAATTATGTGGTCATATTCCAATTTCTCTTTGCTGCCACATTCAACACACATACCGCTGTCTCGTTGCCAAACCTTATTTCTAACATCTTGTGGAATTCCATTTCTCTTCTTGTTTTTCTTAAGTGACTTAGATTCGCTGTCTGTGTCATAGAAAAAACAGTAAACGAAATTTTTTCGTTCGTCAAATGTTCCAAAAGTATGCTTCCACTTTTCCCAAATGTCATTGCGGCTTTCAACACGATGCAAATCGTCAGTAGAAATGTTCTTTACAAAAACTCGTTCCCAATCAGATTCTTTGAAATAAGAAAGAATAACATCAAAACTAAAATTGTCAGAAACATTTGGTCTTGTTAAGCCCCAACCGTCAATGTATTTATAACTGAATGGAGAAATTAGAAATTCTGGTGGTTCACCGTTATAAATGGTTTTACAAACCGACAAGTACTTTTCGTTGCCTCGTTTTACTTCTGAAACAAATTCATTACCACTTTTGTCGTTTTCTTCTTCAAAATAAGTTTCAGTTAGTTTTTGAAAGTCGACAAGTTCGTACCCGTAGTAATGCTTATCAACCAGTTTTAAAATTTCGTCAAAAAGAGGTGGATAAATTTGCTTTTTCATAATGTGCCTTTTCTCTGGCTCAAAAAAGTATAAACCTGTAAGCCAACAAACAATTTGTTTTTCAATAGTTGAGTAATCTGTTGTCTTAAACCAATTATAAAGTTTTGGTTGAATTGCAATTGCAAAAACATTTTCATCCTTGAAGTCAAACCTCCCTTTGTTTACAATATCATGGAACTTTTTCAAATTGTTATAATCATCAAAAGTACAGAGATAGAACTTAACAAAAGATGAGTTGCGATTTGTTCTAATGAATTTGACATGTCTTAGTCTTTCAAGAAATTCTTTCCGTGTAAGTTTTGCTTTATCATTAATATAAGCATTAATAATAATTTCATGGTTGTTAAGATTTTCGTTGTTGTCAAGAAATAAACTCATTGTTGTTTTTATTTTTTGTAAGTTTGTTAAATATTCAAATGTCTAGTTTAGCAGTGTCCCAACAATTTCCAAATAACACTCACAAAACCCTACCATAATAACTCTTCCCAAATCTCACAAACTTCTATCCAAAGCAGGGTATGTATTCGAGTTGAACAACGCTGCGGTATAAAAACGGGAATAAATTAAAGGGTATAGGTAAAAAACAATATATGAATTAGTTGTTTTGGGGACATATTCCAAAGATGAAGATAAGGATATTGAGAGAAAATTAAAGCTAACTTGTTCATTTTTTTTCTCAGTACTAACATATTCTATAAACTCTCACATATCTACTACTATTATTAATTATCGAGTTGTGCATCAGCTTCTGCTGTTTGACACAATACCTTTTTATAGTCTGTCAATTTCATCTTCTGAAAGTCCAGTTAATTTTGAAATGTCTGAAATTGAAATTCCCATTTTTTTAGCTTTTTTAGCAATTTCAATTTTTCCTTCAATTTTTCCTTCAATTTTTCCTTCATCAAATGCTGTATCAATAACACCTTTTAAATCTCTGTATATTTTCAAACTATTTTCGTATTTGTCAAGATCCGTTTGTCCTAGTTTGGATAGTTCTGCTTTCTCAAATGCTTGTTCAAATACTTCGTCTGCAAATATTGTCGGAATTCTTTGGAAGTCTTCTAAATGTTTGATAAAATATAGCCATTTGTCCAACCGTGATTGAAGTTCTGTCTCAGCTTTTGCAAAGTTTGGCATCTCTAAATACACATAAGTCAGCTTGTCGTAAAATATTTTTCCGTCCTGATTTTTGAGTTTTATGGTATGTAAATATTCGCTCTTTTCTGGTTCTGTTTCATAGTCGTCAAATGTGAAATCTAAAATTCCAATGCAGTAAATTGCTGTCAAATTATAATTCCATTCGCCTTTTTCAGCTTGTTCTCTGATTGGAAAAGTCGAGTAGTATATGGTTCTTTTTTTGAAATAGTTTTGTTTTGCTTTTTGTAGTTCTACTATGAATTTTTCTCCTTTGTCATTCTCACAATATATGTCATAAATTGCTTTTCTGTCTAATTCGGTTGTTCCAAGTTGTTCGTTATTTTTAAAAGTTAAATTGGCAATTTGGTTCTTTTCGGGCAATAAAGAATTCAAAAAGTCAATAAGCAAAGGCTTACTAGCTTCTTCGCCAAATATCTTCTTAAATCCAAAATCTGTATATGGATTGATATACTTTGCTTTCATCAATTTATAATTAATATGATTATACAAAGTTA
>Ga0116191_1001131_pt1 | contig 22031 bp, 22 predicted proteins | sample AD_UKC111_MetaG_FD_89897 | JGI IMG/M metagenome (GOLD analysis project Ga0116191, IMG submission 89897) | Active sludge microbial communities of municipal wastewater-treating anaerobic digesters from Hong Kong - AD_UKC111_MetaG | ecosystem: Engineered > Bioreactor > Anaerobic > Digestate... | reverse complement strand
GTGGGGTAAGGGGCATTTATATGTCTTTATGGTGACATTCGATGCACTGTGCCCCCTTTTTACTAACGATGCAGATTATTTTCGCTTCTGTATCATATTAGGCGCGTAGTTGCGGATTTGAGGGAGAATATTAAACCGTTTACATATCCAAGATTTGTTGAAATACCTAAAGTAAGAGAAATCCTCAATGATTCGAGAGGTGTGTTATTATGGAAAGAACAAAGAGATGAGATACTGGATTATATAGATTCTTTATCTGACGAAAAAAGGTTATCGTACAAAATGGCTATTAAGATTGTGCTCCGAGAAATTGAACTAAGATCAGGGACTCTTAGTAATAGACAATTCTTTAAAAAACGAGCACTGCTCTGTTATAAGCTTGCTTATATCAAGGCTCACTACCCTCAAAAATTTGAAGCATTTAGGCAATCGTCATGTGAACAAAAGGAATGATATATTTTCTCTTTATCTTGTGTTCTATGTGGTGGCATTGTGGTACAAACGTGGTGTTCTTGAATAGAACACCACCAATTTACTACTCATAAATGACTAAAGCCAATTGATAAGTTGTTCACTTGAGCCAATCTCAAAATTGTACTTGGCTATACCTAAGTCCATCTGAGTGTAGCCGACCAGTGAGAAACCCTTATTGGCTTTCACTATGTGACGGTTATCCTTCATACCCATATACTCGAATGAGAACTTCTGTTGGTTGATTGCAGTTGGAGCCAGCAATGCTGCCTCCACTCCCTTCTGGAACCAGGCAGGAGTCAAATCACAGGCATTGCTAACTTGCTGGACACTCTTGATCTTATGACTAACACCTTGTGTCTCGCCATAACCAAGAGCAATCATGCAGGCAAGTTTTTCATCCTTGCCGACGTTGTATGCCTCAGGAACCTTGCGGTATGAGATACCGACCCAGCAGGTATTGAGTCCCAATGTCTGAGCAAGCAGAACGATTTGCTCACCATAATAGCCGATACGTTCATCAAGGTTTCTCTCCTTTTTACCAACCATTACGAGGTAATTCTTAACTCCGCTGAACTGACCGTACGACAGCATTCCAGTGAATGCCTTCGTTTCGTTCAGTACCAGCTGGATATTTAGGTTGCCGACCTTGTTGCACTCCACGATTTTATCCTGGAGAGCAGCAATGATGTTGGCTGGTATATCCTTGTCGATATATTTGCGTACGCTATGACGCGCTTCTATTGCTTCTTGTATAGTCATCATATTTATTTCAAATTATATCTTACTCTAAGCATTTATCATATGAAAATAGCACTATTATATCATACTTCAATAAATTTATCAGAATAAGAACTAACCAATGAAGAGAATTTGTTAAGGCTTCCTTTAGGAACAACAATTTCTTTCAGATTTTTACAAAGTCTGAACACATCTGTTTCAATAACGGTATTACTATTTTTTATAATCACTCTTTCTAGATTTAAACAAACGCAGAAAGCTCTTTCACCTATTATTTCTATATTTTCTGGGATGTTTATTGTATGTAATGACGAACATGCTTCAAATGTACAAGGATTGATGATTGTCATATACCTACTAGGCAGTTTGACGATTTCCAATTCAGAGCATCCTAAAAAAGCCGACTTGCCTAAACTCAGATAGGCACCGTCAATTGTTACCTTCTTAAGTTTAGAACAAACGCAATAAGAATCATTAGGTGAAACAAAAACTATGATGGTTTTCTTATACTCCACAGCCTCTTGCTCTATAGAGGTCAAAGCCCTTGAATAATCACTTCCATAGTCATGACTTAACTCTAACAGGTTGTCTATAAGGTATAAGTTAGAAAAGCTGTTTGTGAACGAAAGAATCTTGAATTCATCAAAGAAAACATAGTTGTTCCAAAAGAATCCATTCGGAATAAAATCGTTCAATTCTTCAGGATACCAAAAGAAACCGTGATTATCGTATTCCGTCATTTCCTGTTCCAACCAATCTCTTTCATTTTCGTTTTCAGCGTTTTCTATGCATTTTGTTTTTATAAGATCAATGACTGCATTCTGTATTTCCTTTTTGGGAATACCAGAATAGACCACAATAGGCAACCCTGATTCTACAGCAAAGTCATATATGTACTGTTTAAGTTCGGTGGCTGGTTGTCCCGAACAAACAAACCATAATCCAGGTTTGTTCAACTTTTCATATTTCTCTACTTTTCTCATATTCAAAAGAATTATGGTGCAAAGAAAACGAAGACCTCCGCCAACTGGTGGCAGAGGTCTGAGAAAAAATCATTATCAATAGATTTTTTTGTGAAAAATCTGCACGCTGAACTGCAAATAATAATGGATTTAGTTTGAATTATACTTCTCGATGACTTGTTTGAACTCTTTAGGATAATTGGCTTTCAAATAAGCCATTTGATAGGCCAGCCAAGTGTAGCAAACAGCATGGGATTTTTGGAAAGCGTACATACCTTTAGCCTCCATTTCATTCCAAACTTTTTCAAGGGCATTCTTTTTGTGTCCATTCTTTATACCACCTTCTATGAAACGGGACTTTAAGACAGAAAGCACATCCATCTTCCTTTTACCGAGGGCTTTTCTCAGCAAGTCGCTCTCACCTCTATCGAAGTTGGCGATCAATCGGGAAAGCATCATGATTTGTTCCTGATAAACAATTATGCCATAAGTATTGTGAAGATACTTTTCCATGCAAGGAATGATATACTTTACTGCTTTCTTGCTATGCTTTTGCCTGACGAGAGTTGAAATATATTCCATTGGCCCTGGGCGATACATACAGTTCAAGATGACTAAATCCTCAAAACATGTAGGATGAAGTTTTTGCAAGAATTTTTGCATCCCTTTTGAACTGAACTGAAACACGTCATCGGTTTGCCCTGTTTGGAAAAGTTCCATCGTCTTCTCATCATCAATCGGAATCTTTTCAATATCGAAATCCTTATCATAGTGAACTTTTACACTCGCACATATATCCCTCATCTGGGAAAGTGTTTTAAGACCAAGGAAATCAAATTTTATAAGACCAGACGACTCCACATGCCATCCTTCGTATTGAGTACAATTCACTATTTGTTCATTACCCTTTGAATCTTCTATCGAACAAGTTGAAATAGGTGCCCAATCATACACAGGCTCGTCAGCAACAACAAACCCGCAGGCATGAACACCTAATCCACAGATTTTTCTTTCTAATATAGCAGTGTTAGCAAATGCATTACGCAAAGGGATTCCGACTTTTCGAATAGCTTTTCTTATCTCTGGTTCATATTTGACGTAATTCTTTATAGAACGCCAAGAATAACCTGACAGGAGTTCGTTAATAGCCAGAGTCTCAGGAGTATGCATTTGGTTTACTCTTGCTACCGTACTGAATGCATTAGCTGTTGAGAATGCGCGGAAAGAAACAACATGAGCGCAGCATTCCTTGCCATATTTTTGTTGAAGCCATTCAAGGACACGTTCTCTACCTTCATCATCGAAGTCTATATCTATGTCTGGGAACATCGTACCTTTTGGACTTAGGAAACGTTCAAAGAGTAAATCGTGTTTCAATGGGTCAATCTTAGTAATACCTAAACAATAACATACAAGACTCCCCGCAGCTGAGCCACGTCCAGGGCCGACCCATACACTAAGCTCTGATTGAGCAGTATTGACTACATCCTGTAAAAAAAGGAAATAGCCAGAAGCCACTCTCTGTTTAATGATTTGCAGTTCAAACGTCAACCTGTCAGTAACATCTTCTGGAAGCGATTCTCCATATATCTGTTTTGCTTTGGAAAAAGAAAGGTATTCTAGATAGTTGTCCTCCTTTTCTCTTCTCTCATTCCCGAAACCGTCAGGAATGTTAATAGCAGGAACAATCGAAGCATGGCGTATGTCATAGAACTCAACCTTGTTATAAATTTCCATCGTATTTGCTATTGCTTCAGGGATATCAGAGAACGACTCGCACATATGTTTTCTGCTTGTCAACCAGCGGAATTGAAGTATATCTGTTTTGGCAAATTCATCCATAGTCTTACCTGTATTATAGCATTGTTGGATATTGTAAGCTGCCAAATCTTCAGGAGCAACATAATGAACATCATTTGTGGCTACAACCTTTACGCCAGATTCATTAGCTTTTTGCATAAGAACGGCATTAACCCTTTGTTGTTCAAGCATCAGATCACTCGGCGTGTCGCTCTTTAAGTCATAATCGACATTACGTTGTAGTTCCAGATAATAATCCTCTCCAAAAGTTTGCTGGTACCATTTGATTGCCGCATCAAGCCCCGCTATGTCATCGCTTACTACATGGGAATATACCTCACTACCAATACCACCCGAGAGGACAATTAGCCCCTCATGGTATTTCTCCAGATCATGATGGTCTGTTCGTGGTCTCATATAGAAACCATTAGTCCATGAGTTACTGACAATCTTGATGAGGTTTCTGTAGCCTTGATAGTTCTTTGCCAAGACTGTTAAACGATATCCTTTGCAGTGCTTGCAAAACTTCTTGTCCTCCTTTGTTTCTGGTGCGACATACAGTTCACAACCAATGATAGGCTTAAAAGGTTTCTTCCCCTTCTGCTGTCTTTCATTGTTAATACGAGTAACATAGTCGAAAAACTCCATCACACCAAACATATTACCATTGTCAGTAATAGCTACGCCTGGCATCTTGTCTTTGATGGCAGCATCAACCAGTTCCTTTATGCTGGCACACCCATCATTTATTGAATAATGGGAGTGTACATTCAAATGTACAAATCGGAATCTATTCATATTGTGTCCATTTTATCTTTTGTGCAAAATTAATCCAAACATCAGCAAAACTGTGGCAGAAGTTATAAAAAAATGATATTATTCTTGGAAATAAGCGGATTCACGGTTAAGGATGGCAATTACCCTGTCCGCAATGTCTTCCGTTATACCGTCATGAGGATTGGTTAGGACGAAGTAGCATATCTGAGATTCGAGGCATACGTACTCGTCATCGATGATGACATAATTCACGTCATTCCGTATGTTGTCAGCTAACCATGATGCTATCTCCATTCCCTTACAATGCCCCATAGCAGGGTCTATGTCGTCAAGATTTGCGTTGAGCAGCCATTTATCGCTGACAGCCGAATCTGTGATGCCGATTACTTTGCCTGGCAAATCCCTTTCCTTCCACATTTCTTGCATAGCAGCAAGACCGAGGTATTTCCACGATGATTCAATCACTATGTCGGCCTTGGTGATGTCCACTATTCGTTTCAGTTGCCGCACAGCTTCTGGGTCAAAGAACGCACCATGCTTGTCTTGCCAGGGCAGCCTCTGATACATAAGGTAGTTCTGATAATGTTCCGTATTCAGAACACCGTCAAAATCAAGAAAGATTATCTTCTTCATGAATCACACTCCTTTTGTAATATGCTGTCTATTATAGGATATATTTCAGCTTCATCCTCATAGGGATGGATGTTGTAGAAAGCATTACCGGCCAGCATTGCCGAGAGACTTGTTCTGTTCTTGTTGTAGAAGATATAGCAAGGTTTCTGAAAACGCTCAGCGTATGCCAGTTCATAACCAACACCCAAAGACGGACAAGTACATTCTGCTATCAATACGTCACTTTCACGCAGCCAATTAGTATCTTGGTTGTATATATCTGTTACAGTTTGCCCCTCTTCTGACAAATTGAGGTTGCCGACATGTTCTGTCAGCACAATGTCAGTCTTCTGAATGTATTTAATCAGGCGTTCATATAAGTTAGCATCAACGCGCCCGCCTCGGATTGAACCCGCAAAATATACTTTCATAATGATGATAATGTTTTTTAAGTCATTCTAGTGAAAGAGTGTCAACATACTATCGGGTCAGGACAGAACTCTCTACGCTTGCATTTTTTGCAATGTTTACCCATCCATATTTCATCAAATTGATTCATGGCCTGTTCAACGATTTCTGGATTATCTGTCAAGATGCCAGCTTCAAAGTTACGTTTGTTATCTGTCTTCATTCCGATATCTGCACCTGTAAGGTTCGCACTGCCGATATACACCTCTTTAACATCAAAGACAAGCATTTTGAAATGAACACGTGGACAGAGGACTCGCTCTAAACGGTCATAGAGTACAGGGTACTTGTCAAAATCCTCTCTGAAGTTTTGACCGGGTTCTTTTGCATGAATAAGCCGTACCTCCACACCACGCCGAATGAGTTGGGCGATAAGAGCAAGAAAAGGCTTCTTCTCTTTACCTATCTCAATATAAAGATCTTTTATGTCGGCTGTACCTATCCAAAGCATGTGCTTCACGGATTGAACCCGTGATAGCACATCTTTGTAGTGGTCTGTGTTGGAGATGTAAGTCAGCATACTTTAATAGTTCCCTAATTCTATAACTAATTTCTTGAAAAGACTAAATGCTTCCGAGTATGAATAATATCCCGACCAATATTTGTGGTCATTCTCGCTGTAGTCGAAAGATTCACGGTTGGCTATTGAGGCAAACTCATTGCGTGTGGCTAAATACGTGTTCTCCTTCTCTTCCTTAGACGTGTTATTGTCTGGTCGGTAGAATAATCTGAACCGATATTGATCTGGATCAGTTTTTCCCCTTTCATAAAAAACATCTATGGTTGCAACGCGATTGTTTGTACATTTACGGTTTATGAACATACAAGTTTCATCTGAATACCAGAAGTTTGGATAATCCCAGTTTTCGTAATCCTCTGGATGACATTCTTTATCTGCCTTAACATCGCATAAGAATGCGAACGAACGCAACTCTCTGATATTACCATTACGCCACTGTGTACTACCTAAAACATAAATGTCAAAATCATTTATCCAGCGACACATAGAACGCCCCATAGAAGACCATATATCTGGATACTTAATAAAAAAGTATCTCCAATCTTTGATGGCGTCGCTTTCTAACGTATCAGCAATGATAGAACTCATAATCGCATTTATATCATTACAAAACTCTTCTCTGTAATTGCAGATGTCAACTCTTTCTTTAAGACCTTCATATAGCTTTGCTATCAACATCTTCATACTGTAATTGTGTGGCTGTCCTTCAAATTCTTCACTGTCATTCAGGAATTTGTGCCATTCTTCCCGGCTACTCATGAATTTCAATTTGTCTCCAGAACGATATCCAAAGCCATAATGTGATGTAAAACACATCAAGCTGCGCTGTAAATTGTATTCGCTAATATTATATCTCACACCTGATTGACCAAACATCAGATGGATAATTGTGGAATACTCCTTGAATATTTGTTTATTTCTGTGTTCAGGTAAATATTTGAAAATGAAACCTATTGTACCTCTGCAGAATGATGTTCCCTCAATGGTATTGAAAAGCTGTGCCCACTCTTTATTATCAACAATCCATTCGGCTTTGAATGTTTCTTCCTCAAACTGACTTCTGTAAAATCCAGAACCTTCAGCTGATAAGTTATGTGCAGAAAGCAACTCATAGATGTCATTATCCTTACAGGATGCAGCATAAGAGTGTATTGATTTCAGAATTCGTGCAATGTTTTCTTTAGTAATAGGTGTTCCTAAAATTAGGTTTCTAATCACACGCATCCAATCAAAGAGTGATGTCTTGCCTTCTTGATATGAGAGCAGAGCATAGAAAAGAGGTAGCGTTCTATCCAGACTACCAGCACACATGCTTATTTGGTAGATAGGCTTAGTCGTATTATTTGGATCTTCACCAATGTACAGGTTCATATTATTAAACCTGCTTGCTTCACTAACGATTCTGCGTGTGCTATTGATGGCAAAATCAAAGAACTCTTCGGGCATCAATCGTAAACGCTCAAACCAAATGAGAGGTATATTGCTTGCTTTTAATAATCTTTCAAAAATACTATCCGTGACTTCGGTGTCATCAGCTTTTGCGTTCAAATCTAATAATACCAGGAGTTCTTCAAATAAGTATTGTTCATTCTCGCGAATGCTTGCAATTGTGTGTTGTAGACTTCCACTTTGAATATGATACAGCACAAGCAAGTTGTAAAAAAAGAACAATTGTTCATCGTCAATCTCTTCTGGATGCTCCTGTTCTATGTTGCGATTCTGCCAGAAGAGGTCGGTCCATGCATTGTCCATGTTGTTTTTCCATTCGTCAGCAAAGGAGAGCAAAGAAACTTTCTCATCCATCCATGATTTCAGATTTTCAAACTCCGACAATTTGCGACCACGACCATTCATTTTGATATAAATATCATCATCTAGGCCATTGCTTTCGTCCATTTGAAGAAAAGCAAAGGTGACGGAAGGGGTCTGACTCTCTACCAATCTATTCCATATTTCTGAAAAATTGTCGGAGTTTATTTTTTGATTGATAAGTTTAAGAGTGCCTAGCATGTTGCTGACAGTGGAATTGTTTAACCAAGAACGAATAAACCAATTCTGATCTATTATGACTTCATCTAAAGACTGAGTAGATGATACTCTAGAAAGAAGTTCTTCTAAATGTTCATGAAGACGTTCGCAGAAGTCACCTGCATATTCTCTTGAAGCAAACTTCATGTGTACTCTGAATTCTTTTGTATTATGACTTCTGGCATAGAGATACAAATAGAGCAGCCACAAGGTCGTAAGTCGTTGCTGTCCATCTACAGGTACAAAACAACCACCTTCTTCATAACCATATATATAGTTTAAATCACAATCCTTCTCAATTAGCGAATCAAGAAAAGGACTTATTACAGCAGATTTTCTGCTTCCCTGCACATAATCACGTTGAAGTCGTGGTATGAGGATTGTCTTATTATTAAATGATTCTATGAAGTTCATTGTGTTCAATTATTTTGTGTAATAGAAATTTAACTTTTGTTCTATATCCATAGTGTATGCATCTGCATCCTTCTGCGTCCATGCATTCAGTGATAGGTTGTTACCTTTGTTATACGCCTTTGTAAACACGGAAAGTGTGCATGGAGGAATATATACTTTTGTTATTCCTTTATCAAAATCATTAGTATTGTCTTCTAGACCATTGGCTACAATAATATACCTCCGCTTTCTTGGAAACAGAGCATTGTGATAGCTCCGGTTGGTATGACTATCAAGTAAGGTGAGGTTCCCTACTTGCATTTTGTCTTTTCCATCTTTATCATTATCTGTTATGGCATCATCTATATCTTCATCGCATTTTGTCATAATGGTTTTATACAATAAATCAAAATCTTCTTTCTTTTTTGTTTTCATATAGAGATTTTCCATCATGAAAACCTGTTCTGATGGATATTTATCCTTCAAATCGGCCTTTATACTTTTGAGCCAAGAATCTCTGTCGGCAGGATTTTTGAAATCAGAATCAGTATTAGACGCAATGTGTTCTATATCCCATTTTTGTCTATGTAACAGTTCAAAGGGGAAACGTTCAAAGCCTGTTTCCAGTTTTAACCGATCATCATCATGTAACGTGGTGTACTTCTGAAGAAGGGTTTCTACATTGTGCATAACAAATAGAAGACGTAATTCTTTTCTGTCAGAATAGTAGGTGTATTCTTTGACGCTTGCATGTTTTTTTGTTAAAATAGATTTTATATCCTCCTTCAATTTGTTAACAAATTCAGAATGTGAAACTTCTCTGCTTAACTTTAATAGTCTGCGAGCACTGTTCAGGGAGTTCGCGCTTGAATTATAGGTGAGAAAACCGATATAATGATAACAATAAATATCTTCATACATATCCTTTAACCTGAGAAATGTATGTCTTACCTGTTTCCACTTTGATGACAAGGAACCTTTTTCTGGCTTAGAAAAGTAATTTCTGAAGGACCATCTTGAATCTGTTTCGTAATCGCGAAGAGTGCATCCAGCCACAAGATTAAACAAAAAATCCATTCTTGTTTGTCCTTTTCGTGGTTCGGTGGCGTTGAACATGTACCAAAAGTGGTCATTTTGAATCTGCTGCTCAATAAGTTCAAATACTGCTGCAGCCTCGTCTAGTTCCTTGTCTGGCAGACCTGAAACACGATTCAATAATAATGCCTTTATCAGTTCGGTATTAGTAAGTGATATTTTTCCACTGTTCAGATTGCGGAATGTTTCATATGATTTTTCTTTAGGAACTTCATACCAAATAACCTGAACAGACTTGTTCCCTTTGCCATCCAATAATTCGACAAACTTATTTTTGAGATATTCAGTTTCCAAGTCTTTAAGAGGTGTGAATACATCATTTGGTAAAGATTCAAAACACTCTGATATAGTTTGGTATGCCCTATGGATATAGAACAGGTCTATCTGCTCATCGGCCAATTTTGCAGATTTTTCATCAGATACATTTGAAAGGAATTCCCAACGGTTAACAACTGTAATGTCATCATTAAAATCCCTTACGAACTCCATGGTGTAAGGGTTGTGTCCTGTAATATATTTATACAGAAGAAATAATGTGGTGAGACGTTGTTGACCATCCAAAACGCTATACTTCTTCTTCTCGATAATAGGAACAACCGCTAACGGCTGTAAACAATATACACGTTTATTTGAAGGTGCATTGATGAACTCCCACAAGTCACTGATAAGTTCTTTGACATTCGAAGGTGTCCATTTATATCCACGTTGCTGACTTGGAATTTCATAAACCAAATCTTTTAATTGGGAAAAGTCCCACATGGGTATTTGTTCTATATAATCTTCCATATTTATTCGTTTTTGATGTTTACAATATTTCTCTTGCTATCCACGCACAGGCTTCTGCATCGGCTAATGCATGATGATGATCCTGTAAGCAATAGCCACAAGCAGCTGCTACAGTTTGAAGCTGGTGATTCTCCAAATCTGGAAGCACACGCCGTGAGACACATAGTGTGTCATAAAACTCGTAGTCAGGATAATCCATCTGATAGACACGGAACACGGCTTTCAGACATCCCTCGTCAAAAGGCTTGTTGTGAGCCACAAGTGGCAGACCTTCAATCAAAGGTTCTATCTGCTTCCATACCTCTGGGAAGATGGGTGCTTCATCCGTATCTTCACTGCATAGGCCATGTACCTGGCTGCACCAGTAGTTATAATAGTTTGGCTCTGGTTGTATGAGCGAGTAAAAATTATCTACTATCTCTCCATTTCGGACAATGACTATTCCAACGGAACAAACCGAAGAGCGTTCATTATTAGCCGTTTCAAAATCTATTGCTGCAAAATCTTTCATTTATTTGTCCTCTTTGTATTTGTTCCACATTCTTTTAATCTTTCCGGCAATTTCTTTACGAAGCCAAATAGGTTCCAGCACTTCCATGTCCTCGCCATTCCAAAGAAGTTCCTGCTGGAAGTCAAACTCTGGACGAAGATTGAAGGTGAAGATGCTATATTCTTCGTTTCGCTCTATTTCTTCCTGAGACTCGTGCATCTTCAGGTCACGTATGTAGTTTGCCTGTCCAGCCGAGACCTTCAACTTTACAGGTTGTATCTTGACAGACTGTTCTGCAATGATGCCAAAGCAGCCATCAAAGAAGTCATTGGCTGTCCAATCCTTCGGCATTTCAAATTTCTCTTCTGTAGCATGAAGATATTTGATGCGGTCAAGGGAATAGATGCGTGGCCCTTTCTTATAATAATATGAATAGGTACTACGTGCTACCAGATACCATCGTTGACGGAACAGTTTTACACAGTAAGGCTGCACATCGAAGTTGTTTTCTTCGTCCTTCCAATAACTATGGTAGGTCATGTTAAGCACACGGTTTTCCTTCATAGCTTCGATGATGGGCTGAAGGTAATCCTGCCCCGATGGAACATACTCCAAGATGATACGATCTTTGATGCTCTGGCTATTCGCTAAAGCATTGCTGACACAGAATGTGTTGTATAGCCAGGAACGGAGTCCATTCTTACTAATGTCTTCCTCGTTCTCAATGTAATAGCGGTACTCACCGCGGTTCTCATTGACTATGCTGATTCCAAACATGTCCCAAATGACATAACGCCAGTTATCAAAGGTGCGTTTGGGAATATCTACACCTCTACTTATGTCCGTATCACGAAGCCATCGTTCATTCAGTTCTTTGAACGAAATCTTGCGTCTGCGATATATTGTCTCTATCACCCAGACATATTTGCTTATTAGGCTTTGACCTCTATCGTTATTAATCATATTAATTTGTTTTTTCTGCAAAATTATACCAAGGGTACGCCAAGCTGTGGCAGAGGTTATAATAATTTTTCAAATACCAATTATTTTCTTATATTCATTCACTGTTAACTTCATTCGTTTAAGGAATATATTAGACCTTCAACACCTTTGCTAATACTACGTCTTCTCGCATATCTCATAAGCCGTTGGAGATTTATAGAATATAGGTCAAAGGCTATATGATACATTTTGGTTGACTCATAGCCCTGTAAGTAGTCAAAATCATTATCTTTCTGTGTGTCAACTAAAAGTTTCTCTAATGTGGGGACTTTTACACCATCGACCTCCATCAAAGGCGACTCTGTGACTAATGCTTTTACAATGATGCACTCTTCACGAAAATCAATATAGTCATGCACAAAAGCTGCATTAGGTTGTCGATACACGTTCTTATATTTCGTTTTGAGACGACCAAACACTGATTCTACAGCATCACGGTTAGTCTCAACGTAGATAGCATGATTGATGTACAGATGATGCTGTATAGGCGATAGTATACTGCCGTCATATACGCAAAAATCTGTAAAGGGAAGTTCTGCTTTCAGGCTTTGATAGATTTTTTTAACTATCTCTGTTGGCTTATAAGTGAACGATTGCTTCATGTTTATGGCATATTCACCCTGGCCGACACGCACCAATTCTTTATCTTTTGCTAAAGAATACAGGTACTGCCGTGCAGTAACAGCCTTCATGCCATAAGCCGAAGCTAATGAACTGGCATTGACCTTTTGATTTGTTTGGGCAAACTCCAATATTTGTTTCTTACTTACGTTCATTTTTAATAGAATTTAGTTGCAAATATAATATAAATTCGGCAATAATCAAAATAATTTGCCGAATTTATATGTTTTTCATCTCCTTTAATATACTTTTTAATACAAATATTATTATGAAGCTTCATTTTTAATCCCTTATATCATTCTATCCTGTGTGTAGAATGCTCACTTGACCTTCTTCATACTCTTTTTGTTCCCTTCTCTTCTTCCTATTTCTTGTCAAAAGTAACATAGAGTCTGCCAAACATGGCGACCTTGACTATTCCTGCGATGTCGCTCTTTCCTTTGGCGTAGCCCGTTCGTCTATGGCATAGCCCTTCGTTATGTCGAATGGCGTTTCATTCCTGCTGCTCCCATTTTCATCCTTCCCTTAGCCTGACGCTATTCCTCGCTGTCCTTCTCTGTCCGATGAATGGTGATAGCAACTGGTCTTAGCTGTGACTGCCTTGCATCCTCCTTTTCGTATCTGTCACTGAATTGTTCTTATTCCGACTTCTTCATCCTTGACTTTTCCGGGCGAAGCGAGTACAATTACTTTTTCCGTCGCAAAGTTAGTGCAAGCCGTATTCTGCAAGTACCAGGTGCCTTATTCCTCGGATTTTTTCAAAAACTTTTTACCGTCTGTGCCAGCCAATAAAAACTTTTCGTGGCCCAAGGGTGAAATAATTCGGTAATTCCTTGCATTCGCATACTTCCCTTGCCAACTCTTAAAGCAACGTAAAAAATAAATGTTTCACTTCTAAAAATTCAATTAAAATGAAAAAGATCGAGAACAATTTCACAGTAACAGGTTTCGTAGGTAAGGATGCAGAAATCCGTCAGTTCACAACCGCTTCAGTAGCACGTTTCTCTCTGGCTATCGGCCGCATCGAGAAGAACGGCGAAGACAACAACCGCGTATCAGCTTTCATCAACGTGGAAGCATGGCGCAAGAACGAGAACGCCGATTCATTCGACAAGCTCACAAAGAACACCATGCTCACCGTGGAAGGCTACTTCAAGCCTGAAGAGTGGAGCGATCAGGAAGGTGTCAAGCACAACCGCGTCGTGCTGGTAGCCACCAAGTTCTATGAGACTCCCGACAAGGAGGAAGCTCCGAAGGAGGAGAAAAAGACTTCAAAGAAGAAGGCCAAGTGAGCCTTCTTCTTCCTCTCCGAGGAAAAGATGCCCAAAGTAAGGGAAAAGAAAACTCAAAGATTATTCACCATCAAACAATTTCAAGATTATGATTTACACTCACACTATCGGACGCATCGGCAAGGATTGCCAGGTCATCACAGGAACACACGGAACATTCATGGCAGTTGATATTGCCGTCGATGATTATTCCAAAGGTCAGAACATCACTACATGGGTAAGGGTACGCAGCAGCCGTGAGAACCATGTCCGTCTGGCTGAATACCTCACCAAGGGAAGGCTCATTCTCGTGGAGGGAACTATCTCTACATCACAGTGGACTGACCGCCAAGGTGAGAGCCACACCCAAATCTCCATCAATGCGGACAGCATCGCTTTCGTCAACGCAGGGAAGAAGGACGAGCAGAACGCCGACCCGAAGAAGGCAGCCAAGAAAGGAGCAAAGGCAAAGAATACGCCACAGCCACCGCAGGACGCTCCAGCACCTGACGAGAAGGACATGCCGTTCTAATGAAGGAAGGAGGACGCAATGAGATACGCAAGGCTTTTCGTTCCCTATCGGGGATATTGGGACATTCAAGTTGATTTGAATAGCATCGAGGGTGGCTATCATGGCTATCAGTACAACTGCATCGTAGTGGGCAGCGGAGCGGAGATAACCTGCTATCGGGATGAATTTGAGTTTGTGGACTAATAACATTCAATGACGATGAATTGGCATATAGTCTATGCACGATACGATGGATGCAAGAGCTTCAAGGCTTTTGACATCAACGAGGGAAGACAAGTCGGTAATCTGATTTATGCTTCTCTGGTGGAGAACACGGAGGACACCCGGCAGAAACTCCAGAAGCTGGCAGACTTGAACAAGGGGCTTCACCTTGTGCTACAACTTCGCAGGAAAGGCAGAGTGTGCTTTCAGACTAAGTAAAAGGTAACGGGCAGACCAACCATCTGCCCACAATTTTTCTTTTTATGGAACAGCCAAAAGACATCAAGCGTGAGCAGATAAAGGCTCTGATGGAAAAGATGAAGCAGGAAGGGAAGCCCATTGATTGGGCTACCATTGTCCTTTGCTGAACCCAGCGCGTCCTGCTGTAAACGGCAGGACGTTTTCTTGTTGTACCTTCATTCCATTATCCTTCAGAAAGTGTACTTCATCGGTGAAGCGATGCTGCACTGATAAAGCACACATACTTCAGGAGAGGCAAACACGGAACAACTTGCTTCAGCTGCCAAGGATGATCGCATAGCGCACATGCTCAGCAGCTGAAGCGAGTCCATCCGTCTTGTAGTTTGCCTCTCTAATTCCATTTCACTTTTCATCTTGACCTCTTATAACAGCCTTACAAAATGATCTTTCAATACTTTGTGCCTCACTCTATAGTGTTGTAATACTACGCCCCACACCATGAAGCCAACCCCAGTCCCATTAACAGAGTCTTTATTTTCAGTCAGCAGAGCATGATTGAAAGAAAAGACACTGTCACAGGGAGGGGCAATCACGAAGAGGTAGCCGGTCATCTTCAAACAGGGTCGGTGAGATCGCAGAGCGAAACCTCACTGACGCTGTTCTTGCTGACAGTCCACCACTTCGTCTGGAAGATTGCCCTGGCTGGACTTTGGCTTCATCCCCACCCATACTTATTGTAATCTGACGGCAATGATTCTTATAATCTGACGTATGGTATTCTTCTAAGCTGACGAGTAAGTCTTACATTATAACCTACGCCCACACCATTGTCTAAACAGCATTCTCAGTTTGTCATAGAGGGAAAACTCTTGTGGTCAAGCGAGTTGATCATAAGAGTTTCCTCACTCTGCCAAAGGTATGTCAAGGAGACTCTATCAAGCCTTGCCAGAAGGTATTTGGCAAAACTAAACACTTTGCCAGATACGTTCTGTCTTTCCGGCTGTGATGGAGACTCCTCTTATTGACATACTGGCTGAGGATGCCTGTTTGGACAAGCCCGCCCCACCTTTATAATTGTTATACATGACATTTTTTGTCATATCCTTCAAAGCCCGTGAAAAGGAATTCTTCTGCAAAGGTAGTTTCGCCATTCAAACCGTCAAGAATAGCAGGGCTTCGCTTTCAACAATCTTCCTTTTCGCTGAAAAGAGTATTCTTGAAACTTTTCTTGCCTTATTGTCTTGCTATCACCTTGAAAAGCAGAAAAATTCCCAATCACAGGCTGAAAGGCTTGAAAGAAAGGGAAAATAAAAATTTCAGAGTATGGCAACAACAAATTTCAACAACCGACTGATAACGCCAGAGCTGACCGAGGCACTGAGCAGTTATCCCCTGTATTCTCAGGACGCAAAGAAGAAGGATGCAATGTGCATCGCAGTGTTTTACCTTGGCAATATCCGCTGGTACATTATGGAAGGTCAGCAGGAAGGCAATGACTTCACGCTCTATGGTATTGTGGCAGGTCTGCAAGAAACCGAGTACGGCTACCAATCCGCTACTGAAATGGCAAGTATCACCTATGACGCAAGTGAGTACGGACTTGGCACATTGAGAATTGAACAGGACAAGGATTTCAAGCCTTGCAAACTTGCAGACATCGAGGACGAGGAATTGCAGATTTTCCTTTCACGGCTCTATGATAAAGACTAATGTATAACCCCTAAATATAGAAGATTATGAAGATTATCGTAATGGACAGCGCAAATGTGCGCATCGAGGTTTTGAACGTTCCCGACCACATGATTGAAGAGGGCATCGAGCAGTTTTGGCAGAGCATGACTATTCGCTCAACAACATTTCTTGGATGGCAGCACCCATCGACTTCGTGCCAGTGCAGTTCCATGAATATGGTATCTGCCATACTGATGGAGAAGAGTTGCACTTTGTACGTGAAGGAAAACTCAAAGATTTTTCCATCTATGACAGTGTGCAGGAGGTCAAGCACCGTGAGCAGGAGGAACTTGCCGCAAAGCTCAGACTTCGTGGCGAAAAGGTTGATGATAGCTATGAATGGCACTTCGAGGGTGAATGTCCTATCGTAGCAGCTTACGACTATGACGAGCCTTGCGATGTGGTTATCCTTTCGGTCAGAGTGGACAAGGACGGATATTTCACCATCATTGGCGATGAGAAGAATGACCGAGGTAACGAGCACGAGATTGATGTTGACGAAATCTTTGCAGGTCATTTGGATTTCATCATTTCCGAAATAGGAAAGTAAATCACTTTGGGGATAGGTGGCAACTCCGCTGCCTATTCCCAATAATAACCAACCATTATGAACTGTAATATGAAAAATGAATATGGTTAACGATTATTAGCACTTAGTGCTGATTCGTTTCCTCTCATGGGGGCTTCTCGCCCCCAAACCCCTCGGTGTTTTCAGGTGTTAGATTTTCTATTCTGATACACTTTGAGAGAAAGCAGGAGTCACTTCTTAGAAGATATGTAACCATTGACATAGGGTTTCTCCTGAGTGACAACGGCAAACGCCTGCCGAATGAGTTTATTTGCTACGGCAATGACAGCGACTTTCCCAGGCTTGCCATTAGACCGCAGACGGTCGTAACAGGCTCTGCACTCGGTGTTGCATCTTAGCGAAGAGAACGCCGCGACGTAGAGCTGACTCCTTAAAGAAGAGTCTCCGTTGCGGTTAATGTGACCTTTGACATTGACTGAAGTACCGGACTGCTGATAAGTCGGCGACAATCCCAGATATCGTGTGAGTTGCTTTGCATTATCAAAGTAAGTGAAGCCGCCAGTAGCCATGATGAGTGCAGCAGCAAGGGTAACGCCAATACCTTTTACTGATGTGAGCAGATCCATCTGCTTGTTGTACTCAGCGTGGGCAAGTGAAGAAAGATCCTCTTCGAGGTCTTTAACTTGCTTCTCAAGGAATGCAATGGTCTTCTCAATAGATTTCTTGCATTTGACATCAAAGAACGGCAGCACCTCCATAGAACCCTTGAGGTTCCTTGTGGCAATGAGTTGCTTCTTGAGCTGGCGAATGACTGTACGCTTCTGCTTTAGAGTGAGGATAGCATCACTGCGGAGCTTATACGGCGCAGGATTCATCTTCTCTCCATAGAGAGCAATCAGACGGGCATCTATCTCATCCGTCTTGACGGTGGATAGCATAGCACGGGCGAAGTTCTTCACTTTAAGCGGGTTCTCCAGGCTTGTCGTGATGCCAGCCTCAGAAAGCAGATAGACAAGCAGAGCACTGTAATTGCCTGTCGCCTCCATGACACAGTGGTGCTCATCCTTGGAGATTGTCCTGATGAACTCGTGAACACCTCTGGTGGTGTTCTTGAATGTCTTCGTCTTGCTGTTCTTCTCTGGAGAATAAGCTACAACGAAAGTGTCCTTGCTGACGTCAATACCAATGTAAGTCATAACCATAATGAGTTTAAACAAATATGCAACATCGAAACATCTTGGAGCCATCATTGCAAATGCGGGGTCAAAGCCCAGTGAACTGTCCGGATTCGGATGTTAAGGAGTGGGGGCAGAACATAACTGACTGTCTTATGACGAATGAAACATCGGCCTTATTCCACGTCCTTGATGTTGTTAACGAGTGCAAAAGTAATATATTAATTTGAATATACAATGAAACAGATTTTTGTAGTTTATGAAACAGACGCATGGCACAGCACGAGCCATCGAGAATGTGCAGGAGTTTTCACCAGCAAATGGGCAGCCGTGAATGCCATCGTGAAGAACCACCGCATAGAGCTGGACGAGTTCTTCAATGAAGAAGAGATTGAAAAGTCCTCCAAGCGCGTATTGGAAGCCGAGGCAAGGCGCAGACTCCGCAAGGAGTTGGAGTTTGCCTATCAGACGCAAGGCTATGAAACCAACTATGACATCGAGGTATGGAATATCAATGAATGGTATCTGACATAACACCAAAGATTGTGGCACGATGCCTTGAATAGCTGCTTCGCCCTTCAGATGACGGATCCGAAGGGCGAAATGGCTGTTATAATATCCTTGCAGGTCAATACTCTTGAACTATACATGAACTCCAGTTCACTTGATTGTTTCACCAATCTCCATGTCGGACAAGTGACAGCGGAAAGTTTTTTCTGCGAAGTTACCACGTCCGCGTCAAATAGCAAGTCGTGCTTTGTGAACAATCTTCCTTTTCGCTGAAAAGAGTATTCTTCACAGCAGACTTGCCTTATTGCCGTTACCGTACTTCTGGAGGCAGAAAAATCTTCCCTTGTCACAGTCCGAAAGGATTTAATGAAAGGGAAATAAAAAACGAAACGGCAATGAACATGGTCAAGGTTTTCATCAAGGGTCAAGAGGACAAGGAACTCAGCAGTTTCCTCCGTTACTATCCAACTCGCATCAAGAATGTGGGCATAGATGGCGTATTCGATAGACAAACCATTTTCGATTTCAAAGATGGCTGCAATCAGCCCCAAGTGGCTCAGTTCGTAGCAAAGGAACTTGTAAGGAAGTTCGGGCGCAAGATTGGAAAGGTGGTTTTCTCATGTGTCCCTGCAAGTAGCCAAGAGCGCAACGAGACACGCAACAAGGCTTTCTCTGCACTTGTATGTCAGTTGTCGGGAGCCATCGATGGTTTTTCCCATGTCAAGGTCAATGGAGAGCGGTCTGCAGTTCATGGCACAAAGATGAAGAAAGAGGTTCGTGCCAAGCGACTTGAAGAGAGCAACACCATAGAGGTAGATGCAAGTTTCTTTAAGAACAAAATTGTATGTGTTTGGGATGATGTGGTGACTACGGGAACGTCCTTTTGTGCCTATGCAGCGCAGTTGGAGAGTGTCGGAGCACACGTAACTAATGGCATCTTCCTTGGAAAGACTTCATATAGATATGTACCAACTTATTGATGATTATATGGAACAAAGAAAATTTAGCAGGGCGGCAACAGCCGCCTTTACGGGGCATCGCTTTGTCGATGCTGCACAGAGGGAACACGTCAAGAAGCGGCTTTCAAATGCAGTGCTTGATGCTTATGGGCATGGCATCCGAAATTTCATATCCGGCTTTGCCATTGGGTTTGATATGATGGCGGCAGAAGCGATCGTTTCACTGAAACGTAGCTATCCCGACATCACATTGATAGCTGCAATTCCCTTTAAGGGTCAAGCCAGTCGTTTCAGTTTTTATGACCGAAAGCGATATGACAGGTTGCTGGAGGTTGCTGATGATGTGATTGTGCTCAGTGAGAGTTATTATCCAAGGTGTTTCTTGGACAGGGATGAGTTCATGGTGAACAACTCCTCTAAGCTCATCGGCTATTATGATGGTCGAGAGAAAGGTGGAACGTTCTACACCATTCGTAAGGCAATGGCTCAGAACATCCCTATAGTGAATGTGTTTTGAAATCTAAAAGTATGATTTATGGGTGATATTGGAAGCATTATTATCATCGTCATTGTCTTCCGCGTCATCTTCCTCGTGCTTAGTGCATGGTGGAGAGGTGATAGCAGGAATGACTTTAGACGTGACAGATAGCGTCAGCAGGAGATACGCTATTTTTCATTGATGTCGTCAGGCCACCAGAACTGTTGCAGTTCGTGGATGATGTCATCCCAGTCTTGCATGGTGAACGTACCTTCACCCATCATCATAATGGTCATGGTGATGTCGTTGTAGGTGCGATAGACATTCGTGTCCCTAAACCCGTTACGCAGGTAGAAAGCATGGCGACGACGGCGTTGCTCGATGTTCTCACAGACTTGCGTAGGACTTTCCATGTCCAGGACACAAGTCTGACCTTTATACCTTTCAATCAGCTGAGTCAGTATCTGCTGGCCATAGCCTTTGCCCCGCAGCTCCTCTTGCACGGCAAAGTACCAGAACCAGTTAAACTGCTTGCGCGGATAAACGATGGTGAAGCCTATGAAGGTTTCTCCATCGTAGTATGCTGTGAAATCCAACGGCATTTCCTCGACCAGGCGCATCAAGTCCTTCCAAGGGATTTGTTCGTCTTCAGGGAATGCCGTTTCATACAGCTGTTTTATCTTTTCGTCAGCATTGGATGCTGTTATCTGTCTTTTTGTCATTCTTAGAAATATATCACGCCTTCTGCTGGGTGCTTATGGCAAGTGATATTATAACACCTCACGTTACTGCATGGAAGATGTTATGATATCAATCCATAAAATCATATCCTGCTTCTTCAAATAGTTCATCTGTCATCTCTTTGGCCATCCGATATAATTCTTCGTTCTGCTCACGTTCTTTTTTTTCTTCGATTCGGTCATGGGCTTTTATTTGGTGTGTCGAGAGATAATCTTCCTTCCATTCTTTTTCATCGCCACATCCAACCGACCAAGAATAAAAGTGTAGAACTAATTCGTCGTATGCCATTAACCAAACCTTCCTACCATCAGATAATTCAACTTCCTTAAATATCGGGTTATAATCAGAATCCGGTGATAACACGTAATAGCCTTTATATTTCGAGGAAGGAATAATGTCCGTATATAATCCTTTTGCAACTTGAACAGGCAGTCCCTTCGGCATGATAAGTTCTCTGTTGTTTGCATCAAAGTATATATTAGCTACTGGGATGAAGAAATACATGTCATTTCTCCATACAAAGATATATGTAACGCTTTCCCCATTAGGACTTTTATTCTTTGATATTACAAGTTTGGAAGAAATTTGCCTTCCTGTGAACTTTAGTCCTTCTCTAAGTTCACACTTAATGGTTTTAGTCTCTTTCATAAGTTCCTCAATTCTACATGATACATCCAATTCCCTTCATCGTCAATACTTTCTTTCCTATTAGGATTGAGTTCGACTTTCATTCCTAACCGTTCTGCAATTTCCAAGTAGTCGTATAAAATGCTTTTGTTTATCCATGGTTTCTTTGGCCCTAATTGCGAAACTACGATAGAATATTCTTCACTTTACCTGTTGGTTGAATTAAAATAAAGCATATTTAACTTGTCCTATGGGTCTATGATTGAGAAGATTGAAATACTGTAGCATGGTGAATGCAGCAACCTTGGCC
>Ga0116191_1001123_pt1 | contig 22160 bp, 22 predicted proteins | sample AD_UKC111_MetaG_FD_89897 | JGI IMG/M metagenome (GOLD analysis project Ga0116191, IMG submission 89897) | Active sludge microbial communities of municipal wastewater-treating anaerobic digesters from Hong Kong - AD_UKC111_MetaG | ecosystem: Engineered > Bioreactor > Anaerobic > Digestate... | reverse complement strand
CCCGTTACACCATGTGGCGCCTGTAGACAGGTGATATTGGAAATCGAAGACAGATACAAACGGCCAATCAGAATATTGCTTTATGGAACAGAAGGAGTGTATTGTATCAAAAGCGTAAAAGATTTGCTCCCGCTCTCTTTTGTGGATGCAAATATGAAATAATGTAATATATAAAGATTGGAAGATGGAAGAAATCCAAAAGATTTTTTAGTTTAACACCTTAAGAATCGATGAACATCAAATATTAATGAAAATGGAAGGACTAATGGCAATGATACCAAAGTCCTTCCATTTTTATCATAAAAAGTTTGATTCTTTTAATAGCTTCGTGCGATGATTACACGGCATTTCGAAGGTTTGCCTGTGACCATATCTACACCCGGAGTCTGTTCATAAGCGAAAGGCACGCAACGAATTGTCGCCTGTGTTTCCTCTTTAATCCTCGCCTCTGTTTCTGGTGTTCCATCCCAATGACAAAGGAAGAAACCGCCATCCTTAACCCGCTCTTTGAACTCATCATAATTGTCGCACACGAAAACATGTTCGTCACGGAATTTACGTGCTTTCTCAAAGATGCACTTTTGAATGTCATCAAGAAGATTCTTTACGTATTCTACGATTCCATCAACAGGTACCGTCTCTTTCTCTAAAGTATCACGGCGCATCACTTCGATAGTTCCATTCTCTAAATCCCGACCACCCATAACAAGTCTAACAGGAACTCCCTTCAATTCATAATCAGCAAATTTGAAACCAGGACGTTTGTTATCTGCATCATCATATTTTACAGAAATTCCGAGTTGGCGCAATTGGTCGATGACTGGTGACAACTTCTCTGTAATGGCTTGCAATTGTTCGTCACCCTTTGAGATAGGTATTATAACCACTTGAACTGGCGCAAGCTTCGGAGGGAGCACGAGGCCGTTATCATCAGAATGGGTCATAATGAGAGCACCGATGAGACGCGTACTCACGCCCCATGAAGTGGCCCATACATATTCAGGTTTATTATCTTTATTAAGATAGGTAACATCAAACGACTTAGCAAAGTTTTGACCGAGGAAATGAGAAGTTCCGCTCTGGAGTGCTTTCCCATCCTGCATCATCGCTTCTATGGTGTAAGTGTCCAATGCTCCAGCAAAACGTTCCGTTTCACTTTTAACACCTTGTAATACAGGCACAGCCATCCATTGCTCTGCAAATGTAGCATAAACGTGGAGCATCTTCTGTGCTTCAGCTTCAGCTTCCTCACGTGTAGCATGTGCTGTGTGGCCCTCTTGCCAGAGAAATTCGGATGTACGCAGGAATGGACGAGTACGCATTTCCCAGCGCATTACATTACACCATTGGTTGCACATGAGTGGCAGATCACGCCAAGAGTGAATCCAATTTTTATATGTATTCCAAATGATGGTCTCAGATGTAGGACGTATGATAAGTTCTTCATCCAAGCGTGCTGCAGGATCAACTTCTACGCTATTTCCGTCATCGCTGGCCTTGAGACGATAGTGTGTTACCACAGCGCACTCTTTGGCAAATCCCTTCACGTGTTCTGCTTCACGAGATAGAAATGATTTAGGAATAAGCAGAGGGAAATAGGCATTCTGAGCACCTGTCTCCTTGAACATCAGGTCGAGCTGATGCTGCATTTTTTCCCATATTGCATAGCCATAAGGCTTGATAACCATGCACCCACGCACGGCCGACTGCTCTGCAAGGTCAGCCTTAAAGACCAAATCATTGTACCACTGACTATAATTGTCGGCGCGTTTGGTCAAATCTTTCAGTTCTTTTGCCATAATTATTATCTTCACTTTTAGGGATTTCCATATTCAGTTTTGGGGAAAATCCCTGATATTTGATAAAAGTATTTTATAAATTTGCCGCAAAATTACAAAAAAATGTTGGTAATTGTATAATAATGGGGAAAAAAGAATTATCTTTGCATAACAATGTTACGCGAGGGGTATTCTTTGGAGATATAACCAATAAAATGAGATAATAACATGTTTAATTTAAATTAATAATTAGAGATTATGAAAAAATTTAAGCTGATGACACTATTTATGTGTCTTACATTGGTTTTCAGTTGTTCCACAAAAACAGGAACAGGTGCACTGATAGGTACAGGTGGTGGTGCTCTTCTGGGTGCTGTTATCGGTAAAATCGCTGGTAACACTGCTGTTGGAGCTGCCATAGGAGGTGCAGTTGGTGCAGGTGCAGGTGCATTAATCGGCAAACACATGGACAAGGTGGCAGCAGAAGCTGCTCAAGTGCAGAATGCTAAAGTAGAAGAAGTGACCGATGCTAACGGTCTGAAGGCTGTTAAGGTTACTTTTGATAGCGGTATTCTCTTTGCTACCAACAAAGCTGAGCTGAATAATTCATCTAAAACTTCTTTGGCAAAATTCTCTAAGGTATTGATGAATAATTCTGATTGCCACGTTGACATCTATGGACATACGGATTCAACAGGTAACGACGGAATCAATTTACCTTTGAGCAATAACCGTGCACAGAGTGTTGTCAACTATCTGGAGCAGTGTGGTGTTACTGGTTCACAGATTCAGAATGTTGCAGGCAAGGGCAGTGCAGAACCTGTTGCAGACAATTCAACAGCTGCTGGACGTCAGCAGAACCGCCGAGTTGAGGTTTATTTGTATGCTAGCCAGGCAATGGTAGATGCTGCAAATAACGGTACTTTAAAATAAACATTAATAAATGATGTATAGGGACAGACCATTGGCCTGTCCCTATATTTTTATGAAAATCGAATGAATTTAGTAAAAAAGATTTTCAAATGGGCTGTAGCCCTCTTTTTCAGTACAACGATACTCGCCGTTGTAGCATATCGTTTTATTCCAGTTTACATCACTCCGTTGATGGTTATCCGTTGTTTCCAACAGATTGGAAATGGCGAAAGTATGACAATGCACCACCATTGGGTTCCGATGGAAGAAATTTCTCCACACATGCCTGTAGCTGTGATGGCCAGCGAAGATCAAAGGTTTCTATTGCATCATGGATTCGACTACAATGCAATAGAAAAGGCGGCCCAACATAACTTGCGTGGTGGAAAGAAACATGGTGCTAGTACGATATCCCAACAAACGGCAAAGAATGTTTTCTTATGGCCTGGACGTAGTTGGATAAGGAAAGGGTTTGAAGTTTACTTTACCGCAATGATCGAACTCATGTGGAGTAAACAGAGGATCATGGAAGTATATTTGAACTCAATAGAAATGGGTGATGGCATCTATGGAGTAGATGCGGTGGCGGAATATCATTTCAATACGACGGCAGCAAATCTCACACGTGCTAATTGCGCTTTGATAGCAGCCACATTGCCCAATCCTCGAAAGTTCAATTCCCAGTATCCAGGTGCTTACATACACATGCGCCAAAAACAAATAGAGCAAAACATGAGGTTTATTCCTTCGTTCCCTAGGGAGGGCGAAGATATCAATCCAAACTCAGCTGCTGGTGGAGTATACAGACATAAAAAATAAATGGATTTATTAAATGAATTAAATGAAAGTCAGCGTGCTGCCGTGGAATACAACGATGGTCCGTTGCTGGTAATTGCCGGTGCGGGATCGGGTAAGACGCGGGTGCTGACTTATAAGATAGCATATCTTTTGCAAAAAGGCTTAGAACCATGGACAATCTTAGCTCTTACCTTTACCAATAAGGCTGCCAATGAGATGAAACAGCGTATTGGAAATCTGGTTGGTCATGAAAAGGCTCGCCAACTACGCATGGGTACTTTCCATTCTGTCTTTTCTCGTATACTGAGAGTAGAAGGTGAGCAGTTGGGATTTGCGCCTAATTTTACGATTTACGATGAAGCTGATTCTCGATCGCTTATAAAAAGTATTGTAAAAGAAATGGGACTTGATGATAAGTTATACAAGCCTGCAAGTGTACATAACCGTATCTCTATGGCCAAGAACCATCTCATCATGCCCCAACAATATGCCAATGATGCAGAAGTGTTGGAGCGAGACAGAGCTGCCCGTATGCCTGCAATCAGTAAGATATATACTGCGTACGCACAAAGATGTCTGAAGGCCAATGCGATGGATTTCGACGATTTACTTGTGATGACTTATGTCCTTTTTCGTGATCATGCTGATGTGAGGGAAAAATATGCAAACAGATTTCAATATGTGTTGGTAGACGAGTATCAAGACACCAATTATGCCCAACAATGTATCGTGTTGCAATTGACCAAAGAAAGACAACAGGTCTGTGTAGTGGGAGACGATGCCCAAAGTATCTATGGTTTCCGTGGAGCCAATATTGACAATATTCTGGATTTCCAGAATATTTACAAAGGGGCTAAACTTCTAAAACTGGAACGAAACTATCGTTCCACTCAGCGCATTGTCCAAGCCGCCAATAGTCTGATAAAACATAATGAGCGTCAAATCCACAAGGATGTTTATAGCCGTAATGCAGAAGGCGAAAAACTGATACTGAAACAAGCATACTCTGACAAGGAAGAAGCCATGATTGTATGCAAAGACATTCGACGGCTGAAACGTGAAGATAAATGCGAATATAGCGACTTTGCCATTTTGTATCGTACCAATTCACAAAGCCGCTCCTTTGAGGAGGAGATGCGCAAACAAAATATTCCGTATCGTATTTACGGCGGACTGAGTTTCTATCAGCGCAAGGAGATTAAAGATATCATCGCCTACTTTCGCGTCATAGCCAATCGAGATGATGAAGAAGCAATCAAGCGCATCATTAATTATCCAACAAGAGGAATTGGCAATACCACGATTGGTAAAATTGCCGCTTCTGCCCAGAAGTACGGAGTAAGTTTTTGGGAAATCATTACTCATACAGGTAGATATCAACTGGATATAAACAAAAGCACTGCTAGTAAATTGGCCATGTTCACAACACTTATCAATAGTTTTGTTGAGAAGGTCGCTACTTCTGATGCCTATGAGTTGGGAAAAGAAATTATTAAAGTCAGCGGAATCAGTGCTGACCTTTTTTCAAGTACAGACCCAGAGAGTCTGTCTCGCCAAGAGAATTTGGAAGAATTTCTTAGCGGAATGCAAGATTTTACTGAAGGGCGAAAAGAAGAAGGTAGAGAAAATGAAATTTACCTTACTGATTATCTGCAAGAGATTTCGCTCATTTCCGATTTAGATAGCGAGGGAGACGAAGAGAGTAGGGTTGTGCTAATGACTGTTCATGCAGCAAAAGGACTGGAGTTTCCTACGGTTTTCGTGGTGGGTTTGGAAGAAAATATCTTCCCAAGTCCTATGTCATGCAATAGTATGAGAGAGCTCGAAGAGGAACGTCGGCTTCTTTATGTGGCAATCACTCGTGCAGAGAAACATTGTATACTGACTTGTGCTAAGAACAGGTTTCGCTATGGAAAGATGGAGTTTGATACGCCGAGTCGTTTCCTCAAAGATATAGACCCTAGTCTGATGCTTATAGAGAGTGAGGCAGGCATTGATGATAAGTCCGGAAGATATTTCGGTGCCGAATCGGCCGGACGTCTGTCAAAGTTTCGCGATGATAATTTCAGCATAGATAAGCCATATACAGGAAGTCATCCGTGGGGAAGTGATTATCCTGATTTCGGAAACAGAAATCAAAATAGTCGTCCGGTAGCAAGTCAGTTCCGAGCAGATATCAAACCTAAATTAACATCTCCCCATCAGGCTGAAAAGGCAATAGATCCTTTTTCACCTTCGTTCAAGAGGCAACTTATAAATGGTGGCGCAAATATCCGTAAGATATCTAAAGCAATGACCAATGGAGGCAGAGGCGATGAAGCCAACGCTAACATGAATACCAATAACGATACAGATATGCATGAAGGTTCAATCATCGAGCATCAGAGATTTGGTATTGGTACGGTAGTTAAAATAGAAGGTACTGGAGAGAATACCAAGGCTACGGTTGAATTTAAGAACCTAGGAACGAAACAACTTTTATTGAAATTCGCAAGATATAAAATAATCGGCTAAATATCCAACCAAAATCGATAATGGGTATTAAGTGAATTACTCAAATTCATTTAATACCCATTATTATTTTTAAAAGAATTATCTTTATAACGAATCGTCTTCCGGTCTTTCAATGACGCGTTTGATTTTGGGGAGATGTTTTTTCCTTAGCATCCATTTACTCTTTTTCTCCTCATAGTCACGTCTTTGACGTTCCAAATAGTTATCAGCCATTTATTTGAATTTACTATATATGACTTTCAACGTAATAGGATTGTTCGGGTTTGCACTGCCCCCAACAAGTTTTGTACTCGTAAGTGACATGTTATGAACGACCTTGGTCAAAACACTCGACGAATTATAAGATATTGTCACAGGTATAATGACAACCTTATTCCAGTTAGCAGATTTTTTGTCGGAATTGTTCATCGCCGTAATCATTCCAGAAATATTGTTGAATGTGTATGTATTCGTTGACGAATAATATGCTGAAAGGAACGAATTCTTATTATTGGCAATCTGATCAGTCTCGAAGAATGTATAAAGGCTATCTTCAGGTATCATCAGAAGCGTGGTCGGCATACTTAAAGCATAATCGCTAGAAGTGGTATTGTTAATACGAGTAAGAGCCAACTTTGCGGTATTAATGGTATCATTTTCATGTCCCTTAATAATATCATTGACAGGCAATGTCAATTCCGTAAAGATGCCAGCAGGAGTCTTCAGGTAAGTACACGTGTTGTCTGCTGCAAGTTTGGAGATTGTATTATTATCATTTGTTATCGTAGTAGTTTGCAAAACCTCTTCTGTACCAGCAAATGAAGATGTTCCACTGTATATTACAAGACTATCCACTTTCCCTGTTGAAGATTTAACCATGGTTTCATAGCGGAAATAGACATTTAACTGACTAATGTTCACATAAGCCATGGATCCCAATCCACTAGTGTTTTTAAAATAGAATCCAGGGACAACATTATGGATGAAATTATAAGAATTCTTGAAATAATTCGGATTCTCGTAATATTTACGCATAATATATGTTCCGTAATTATTATATGTCACACCATTCTTGTCAGTATACGCCTTATCAAGTTTGATACGGATATTCGGTGTATAATCGTCGTCAGCACGAGTAGAATCGGTTTCATTCAGATTGGTAAGTGTATACACCTTATTTGTTTTTAAACCACCATTTACACGTACCAAGCCTTCTTTGAGAGGATCAAAATTCGAATAATACTTTGCACTTTCTGACATTGGCTTATCCATTTCATAAGCTGTCAACTTCATAGTTGACAAAGAGTCTCCATAAAATTTGGTATAGTATAAACGAATTTCGCATGAGTCTGCGATAACTTTACCATTGACCTTACTGATAATGCTATCTGCATTTGGAAAAGAATAGTTTTCCAATGTGTTAAATTGTATCATACCATTCCCCGTTATATAAGCACCTGTCTCCGGATCTCTTATTTTACCAAGATAAGCCGTGGTGTTTCTCGACAGTACAGAGTCTGCGATGATGGAACGAGAAGATACATTAAATGTATCGGTAGAAATTTCCAAATGATCCATATTGTCAACCAGGGAAATACCAATATCATTAGTATTATCATCGCATGAAACAAATGCGATCGTAGATAGGGCTATGCCTATTAAAAATTTTAATTTCATCTTCAAAAAATAATGACAAATGATAAATATTACTTTTCGTCTGCACAAATTTGATTATAGAACTTGATGTATGATTCAGCAAAATCATCACCTGGATAATTTAATATCGGCAACTTCTTATTTTTTGCATAGTCCACGAGTTCTGTATTGACATCATTACTAGCACCAATAATTCCATCAGAATAATCAATTGCCAATTTCCCCAATTCGAGAAAATCGAATTTTTCGGCATAAGGTTTCAGTAAATCAATCTTCGCATCACGGAATTCAACACAACGTTTGAAGTTTTCACCTAAATCAGTTTTGAGCTGATTCTGGAAAAGCGATGTGATAACTTTCGCATTTACAAATGAAGGCTCATCATGATAAGCCGTCTTGATATAAAGTGGAACTACAGCAGCCATCCACCCTTGGCAATGAATGATGTCAGGTGTCCAGCGTAACTTCTTAACCGTCTCAAGCACACCACGAGCAAAAAATATAGCACGTTCTCCGTTATCAGGATATTCTTCTCCTGTTTCATCAACTGCCATTTGGCGTTTCATGAAATAGTCATCATTATCAATAAAATATACTTGAATACGGGAAGACGGGATTGACGCAACTTTAATAATAAGAGGATGGTCGGTATCATCGATGATGAGATTCATACCAGAAAGGCGTATCACTTCGTGTAATTGGCCTCGACGCTCGTTTATGTTTCCCCACTTGGGCATGAATGTGCGGATTTCAAATCCACCTTCCTGTATCTTTTGAGGAAGATCACGCCCCATGATCGACAATTCTGATTCAGGGACATAAGGAGTTATCTCCTGGTTGATGAATAGTATTTTTTTTACCATACTTTTGATTTACTTATTAAGTGCAAAGGTACAAAAAAAACTTCATAATTCATTTTCTTTTCATTTAAATTGCAATAAAACGAATGTTTATTGGCATATTTTTATAAATATTCTTTCTTATTTAAGAAAAAAGTAGTTATTTTGCAACTCAATAGGAATTAATGTATAATGAAAGTATTTAATAAGATTGTTGATCTTCAAAATGAACTTTTTGAAGCTCACAAGAAAGGTCTTGAAATAGGTCTTGTTCCAACAATGGGTGCATTGCACGAGGGACATGCGTCTCTAGTAAAACGAAGTGTAGATGAAAATGATATTACCGTAGTATCTGTTTTTCTGAATCCCACACAGTTTAATGACAAAGGTGATTTGGAGAGGTATCCAAGAGACCTTGATGCCGATTGCAAATTATTGGAAAATGTTGGTGCCACTTATGTGTTTGCCCCTTCGGTTGGCGAAATGTATCCAGTTCCTGATGAACGCCATTTCGAATTTCCACCGGTAAGTACTGTTATGGAAGGTGCAAAACGTCCAGGACACTTTAATGGTGTATGCCAAGTGGTGAGTCGCTTGTTTTATATAGTTCGCCCCACACGGGCTTATTTTGGAGAAAAAGACTGGCAACAAATAGCAGTTATTAAGCAACTCGTGAAATATCTGAATATGAATATTAAAATTGTTGAGTGTGAAATCGTACGTGATGCAGATGGCCTGGCAAAGAGTAGTCGCAACGCTTTACTTACAGCAGAGGAACGTGCCATAGCCCCAGCTATATACAAAGCATTGAAATCAAGTGTCGATTATGCAAAGGAACATACAGTTAAGGAAACTTTCGATAACGTTGTCAACAATATCAATAGCGTGGATGGACTTGAAGTGGAATATTTTTCCATCGTCGATGGAAATACCTTGCAGGAAGTCAGTTCTTGGGAAGACAGTCCCTACATCGTAGGATGTATCACCGTATATTGCGGAAAGACACCGATCAGATTAATCGACCACATCAAATATAAATAATAAAAACAATAAGTAATATTGTAAAATCATGATGATAGAGGTTTTAAAATCGAAACTTCATTGTGTTAGGGTGACAGAGGCCAACCTTAATTATATGGGTAGCATCACAATAGATGAAGACCTGATGGATGCTGCCAATCTCATAGCGGGAGAAAAAGTTCAAATTGTTGATAATAACAATGGAGAACGCTTTGAGACATACATAATAAAAGGTGAACGAGGTAGCGGATGTATATGCCTTAACGGAGCTGCTGCCAGAAAAGTCCAAATAGATGACATCATCATTATCATCTCTTATGCATTAATGGATTTTGAAGAAGCAAAGACATTTAAACCTACGGTTGTTTTTCCAACCAACAACCATGTGAAATAACAATCAGAACAGAAATAATAAATGCTGCGCCTTTGTAGACGCAGCATTTTTATTTTCGATAATATTTATATCTATTCGACAACCACTAGAGGAGTGTCTTCCATGACACTTTCCCCTTGCTTTACACAAACAGCCGTAACCTTACCCGATTTCTCGGCTTCGATATTATTAGCCATTTTCATAGCTTCGAGTACAACGACCGTATCACCAGCATTGATTTCATCTCCTACGGATACTTTGATTTCCGTGATGACTCCAGGAAGCGGTGCCTTGATTGCATTAGCCGTATTCACTTTAGCCGATGGTGTTGGGGCATCATCAGATGAAGATTTTTCAGCGGCTTTAACAACAACCTTCTTCTTCTCCGGTTCTGGTTGAGCTTCCATACCAACTTTGAATTCTTCGCCATTCACTGTTACGTTAGCGAGGTTATCTTCAATATCACCTATCGTGACATTGTATTCTTTTCCATCGATTGTATATTTATAATTTTTCATCTTCTTATGGTTTTGCTGTCATAGAAAGGTATTTTGCATTCCACAATGTGTGGCGCTCTTGTATTGTAATGATGCCAGGTTCCTTGTCGTGTACATTATTTCCTGAGAATTCATGTAGTGCCAAGGCGATAGCTGCATATATGTTTTTATCTTTATTTGCCATTGTAATTATCAATTTTCTATTTGCAATTATTATTGTTACATCGGCATGCATCCGTGTTTCTTAGCAGGCAATGACTGACGCTTTGTTGCCAGTTGGGCAAGTCCGCGGCAGATGCGGAAACGGGTGTTACGTGGCTCGATGACATCATCGATATAACCATATTGGGCTGCCTGATAAGGGTTAGCAAACATTTCTGTATATTCATCTTCCTTCTCAGCCAAGAAAGCTTTTACGTTTTCACCTGCTTCCTTCTTCGCCTTAGCCTCTCTTGCACAGAGAACAGCAACGGCACCAGAAGCACCCATTACTGCTATTTCTGCAGTTGGCCATGCGAAATTAAGGTCGGCACGCAATTGCTTGCATCCCATAACGATATGCGAACCACCATAACTCTTACGCAATGTTACAGTAATCTTTGGAACTGTAGCTTCGCCATAAGCATAAAGCAGCTGAGCTCCATGCAGAATTACCGCATTGTACTCCTGACCTGTGCCAGGAAGGAATCCCGGAACATCTACTAAACTGACAATAGGTATATTGAAAGCGTCACAGAAACGAACGAAACGAGCACCCTTGCGAGATGCATTCACGTCAAGAACACCTGCATAACAAGCTGGCTGATTAGCAACGATACCTACGCTCTGTCCGTTGAAACGGGCAAAACCAGTAATGATATTCTTTGCAAACTTCGGCTGTACTTCGAAGAACTCTCCGTTATCAGTAACTGCAGAAATGACCTTATACATATCATAAGCCATGTTTGGATCATCAGGCAGAATCTCATTCAGACAGTCTTCCATTCTGTTGATTGGGTCTGTGCACTCAACACGTGGAGCTTCTTCTGTATTGTTGGATGGGATGTAGCTTAATAATGTTTTAATAAGTTGCATAGCCTCTTCTTCTGTCTTGGCTGTAAAATGAGTGACACCGCTCTTGGTAGAATGTACTGATGCGCCACCAAGATGTTCAGAATCGATATCCTCACCTGTAACAGTCTTAACAACCTTAGGACCAGTCAGAAACATATAACTTGTATTCTCTGTCATCAGTGTGAAGTCTGTAAGGGCAGGGGAGTAGACTGCACCTCCGGCACATGGACCGAATATACCAGAAATTTGAGGTATGACACCCGATGCCAAAATATTGCGTTCAAATATTTCTCCATATCCAGCCAAGGCACAAATGCCTTCTTGAATTCGAGCACCACCAGAGTCGTTCATGCAAACCACTGGCGCACCCATTTTCATGGCCATATCCATAACCTTGCAAATCTTTTGAGACATTGTTTCGGATAGGGAACCACCATTTACCGTAAAGTCTTGCGCATAGATATAGATGAGTCTGCCATTGACTGTTGCAGAACCTGCAACAACGCCATCGCCTAGATACTGCTTCTTTTCCATGCCAAAATTATGGCAGCGATGCAGTTTAAACATGTCATACTCTTCAAAGCTCCCTTCATCAACCAGCATGTCGATTCTCTCACGGGCTGTATATTTGCCACGTGCATGCTGCTTGTCAATGGCCTTTTCACCACCTCCGAGACGAGCCTTTTCGCGTTTGGCGATCAGCTCCTTGATCTTTTCTACTTGTTTGCTCATAATTTATTTCTAGTTTCTTATTTTCAAAATTCGTGCAAAGATAATAATAAAAAATGGAAAATACTCAAGTAATTTGAATTTTAGTGCTTTTTATGAGACTACCTGATGCCTTGGTACTCTCAAAAGACAAAAGTAACCTTTGCATTGATTTGTCTACCCGTAAGGTAATTAGGCACGGCATATTGCTGATTCGAAACGTCTGTGATCCAATAATAACTGTTCACATTGTTTATTCCCAATAAATTTAAGCAATCCAGGCCTAACCATATATTTTTAAACACTGATTTCGTAGACACATTTTCGTTGTCGAGTAAACTGTAGCTCATACCAATATCAGCTCTCTTATATGCAGGTGCTCTGAAAGAGTTGGTCTCCAATTCTTGATGTGGCGTAGAAAATGGTAGCCCATCAGCATAAGCCAGTTTCAAAGACATCTTCCACCGTTGTGTACCAGGAAAATAATCCGTGAAGAAAAGGTTCAATGCATATCTTTGGTCTGTAGGCAAAGGAATGCTTTTCCCATTGAGTTTCATAGAAGTATTCATCAGAGAAAGTGATATCCAAGAATCGGTTTTGGGTACAAATTCACCATATAATTTAAAATCGATACCAGCTGAATGACCATCACATTCATTATTCCCATAGTAAACAACTTTTACATTATTTACACTATAAGGCACAAGATTATGCAAGGCCTTATAATATGCTTCCACTGTAAATTTAAATGGCCGCGCATTCATGTTAAAACGGTAATCGAACCCAGTGATAAAATGAATGGAACGCTGACTCTTAATTTTGTTATTCAACGTAGCATAAGTGGTCCCGTCGATAGTTGTGGTATCTCTTAACTCTTTAAAAAATGGTGCTTGATAATATAAACCAGTAGCCAAACGTATTGTAACATTGTCATCAAAAGCAGGGATAATGCCTAATGATATTCTCGGACTGACAATGGTTTCTTTATTAAAATTCCAATGACTATAACGTAGACCATAATTTAAAGTGAAATGAGTATGTCCATGCAGACTGGTAAATCGATACATATCTTGAATGTATGCTTCAATGCGGTTTGCATCCAACACATTCTTAGCCTTCAATGTGTAAATCATGTTCAAATCCTTGCCGGTGTGCGGTATGCTGTATCCACTTGAATCACGCATCTCATATTCTGTGCTGTTTTCTTTAATATGTTCCCTTTTAAACGTAATAGCACTTTCTATCGTATGCTGCTTCGTTTTATGATTCAACATCAATTTGCAACTTTCTACGTTGGCATTGAGGTAATTCCTTGCATGTTCAAAGTACGTTCCCACACCAAGATTTTCACTGGTCTCAGTCTGTGTGAGCCAGTATTGTCCCTGAATATCATATCTCTCCTGTTCTTTTGTTTGGAACGCTGAAGCCAAAACGGATAGGGATGTATTATCCCCAAAATTCCGCTTGATTGAAAAAGTGCCGAAGTACGTGCGGAACAAGTCTTTCTCTTGACCATCGAAATAGACGCGGAATGATTTAACATTTTCCAGTGTACCAAACTTTGTCTCCCTGTCTTCCGGTTCAAAATTATAATGGTTATCGGAGATGTTGCCAATAAAATCGATTTCCCATCTGTTATTGGGCCGATAACTCATATATGTCTGGTAATCAAGGAAGTTTGGTTCATATTCACCTTTCGTTTCTAGTGAACCTAAAAGATATTTTGTGGTTTTATATCTTAGGCCGTTAGCCCACGAAAATTTTTTGTTGCTAAACCCGACATAAGCACTCGCACCCAATAGGCTGGCGGAAACAGTAGCCTCAAAACTCTTCGGACGTCTATATGTTATATCAAGAGCAGAAGACATTTTATCCCCATATTTGCTTTCAAAACCTCCTGAAGAAAATTCGATTTTCTCAACCATATCTGGATTAATAATTGAAAGTCCTTCTTGTTGTCCGCTTCTGACTAGGAACGGGCGATATACTTCCACATGATTGATGTAAACGCTATTTTCATCGAAGGCACCTCCACGCACATTGTACTGGGAAGACAATTCACTATGGGTGGAAACGCCGGCCTGAGACTGGACCAACTCTTCTACAGCGTTGCCTGTAGTGGACGGGGACATCTTCATATCCGAAGTTTTAAGTTCCTGATTCTGCCCCGTTTGTCTTTTCATCTCAGTGACAGTGACTTCATCAAGCGTATGAGAATCACCAAACAAGACTACTTGTAAAGTTTGTTTCCCTCTTGGATTACGCAATACTCGTGTTTTCGTTCTATATCCAATCATTGAAAACTTGACGACTACAGAGTCTGCTGACTGTAGTTGAAGACTGAATTCACCCTTCAATGATGTCATCGTTATCTTACCCTGTTTCACTACCGAAACGGTGGCTAATTCAACAGGGTTCATCTTGTCGTCGGTTACTCGACCTTGAAGCGTAAATGACTGTGCATTCACCTTCACAACCATCATTGATGATAATATTATAATGTAAAGAAATTGTCTCATATTTACAATATAACGAAAAATAATCGTTAATATTATATATGAATAAATACATATTAGCAATTGATAGTTTTAAAGGATGTCTAAGTTCGATTGAAGCGGAGGCAGCCGCATCCAAGGGAATTCGGATGTCAGACGAGGGGGCGGAAATAATCTGTATTCCAGTATCAGACGGTGGAGAAGGAATGTTAGAAGCATTCATGGCTGCACTAAAAGCTGAGAGGGTGGAGGCGCCTGTTCACGATCCGCTGATGCGACCGATTATTGCCGAATACGGAATCAAGGACAGACTCGCAATCATTGAAGTTGCAAAGGCTTGCGGTCTGACCTTACTTTCTGAAGAGGAACGGAATCCTTTGAGGGCTACGAGCTATGGGGTAGGCGAACTTATCCTCGATGCCATCAATCATGGCTGTAATGAGTTTATCATTGGCTTGGGAGGTACGGCTATCAGCGATTGTGGTATAGGTATGCTTCTGGCTATCATAGAATGTGAAAAGAAACAGAATTGGGATGAAGTCAGTTACTTGTTTGCCAATCTCAAAATCATTTTAGCTTCTGATGTGTCAAATCCCTTATATGGTGAGAATGGTGCCGCTTATGTCTTTGCAAGACAAAAAGGTGCAGATGATAGACAAATCGAGTTATTAGAAAGGAAAGCAAAGACTTTTGCTGATATTTCACGCAAACATTTTGGCTATGATTTCTCACATACGAAAGGCGCAGGAGCTGCAGGTGGACTTGGTTACGCTTTTATTCAATATATGCACGCAACAATGAAATCAGGCATTGAGCTGTTACTTGATCTATTGAATTTCGACAGGATGATGGAGGGCACTACATGCGTAATAACAGGAGAGGGTAGGGCCGACAGTCAAACTCTCATGGGAAAACTACCATTTGGAATCATGGAGAAAGCTCGTTCACACAAGATATCGACCTGTCTCATTGCTGGTCAAATAATTAATTCAAACAGATTACGAGCGGCTGGATTCGCAGATATATTGAATATCAATCCCCTAAACTTCCCTGTAGAAGATGCGATGAAGTCAGAAAACGCCATCAAGAACATAACAGATACTATAAAACAGTATATAAAGGGGAAATGGAATCAATCGCGATAAAACCATGATAATAAATTATTTATCCAAGTTATGGAGAATCTAAACCACCTATATTTAGCGACGGGTTTACCTCCAAAATTTAGGAAGAACTCTCTGTAAGGATTCCCTTTATAAGGCAATCCGACATCAAGGAAATAAATATGCGCGTAATTACCATCGTAAGCACACTTGATGGCTTGCCAAACAGTCATTAAAGTTGGATGTAAAGACGGATATGACTTACGTTTGGATGCTAAATGCCACAAATAGGCATTACCGCCAGAATACACGCAAGAACATCCCCCAATAATCTTCTCGTTGTATAATGTGATGAATATTTTACCATTTACACTTTTGAAAATTTCCTGAAATAACTTTTCAGGCGGAAGAAAACGCCTGATTTTATATTTATAGAAATCGTGCAAAAGGGTGTAGAATTCATGTACCTCTTCTTGATCTTTTACTTCTCGAGTTATGGCACCACTATCATAACCATGTTGGATGCGTTCCAATATCTTATCGGAAAGCCGTTCTTCCGGACTCATACTATGAAGGGAATTATGAATTTCCTGCCAAGGAACAGGGAAGTATTGGTTCTCTCTGAAGGAACGATAAGCAAACATCTTTTTGCTTATATTGCTAAATTCGATATAAAGGCACAACTTATGTCTGAATTTTTTAGTTATTGCATCCAATAACAATTTGAACAGATGACCTTTTTCTTCTTCATCATCATATTCACCTTCTCCATAAATTCTGCCCTGAGTAAAAAAATAAGGTGGCATTAAAGAATCTTTTCTCCGTATCATGGCAAGCAAATGTGCAACCACAATACCGTCATTTCGCTCAGCAATTGCCATATAGGGCGTGTGCGCGGGTGTGTTCTCCAGAATTTTGAACAATTCCAGACTGTGGAAAAAATTGTTACACTTAAATCGAGGCAATTCTTCCGACTTTGAAATGATTCTTATGGAGACGTCATTCATACCGCAAAAATACACAAATATTTTCTAAAAAAGTAATATTCATCTTACAATCTTATATTTTATGCTTACCTTTGCGTAAAACTGATAATTATTGAATAATGAGTGATTTTAAAGACTTAGTACAACGCCGTCGTAGTCATCGAGCATTTACCGATGAAGAAGTAGACTCTGAAGACGTCAGGATGATTATGCGTGCTGCACTTATGTCTCCAACATCTAAAGGACAACGCAACTGGCAATTTTTTGTAGTAGATAACAAAACCGATATCGAAAAATTGTCTGACGCGAAAGAAAATGGTTCTCAATTTCTTAAAAATGCTCCATTGGCAATTATCGTAATGGGTAATCCTGAACAAAATGATTGTTGGATCGAGGATGCTTCTATCGCTGCCATCAGTATGCAATATCAGGCAGAAGACTTGGGTTTGGGTAGTTGTTGGATTCAGATGCGTGGTAGGGGGCTGAACGACGGAACTTCCGCTAATGATATTATTCATGGAATTCTTGGCATTCCTTCAGAACAACAGGTTGTTTGCATCCTTGCTATAGGACACAAAGCAAATGAACGTAAATTGCAAAATGAGGAACAACTGAAATGGGAGAATGTTCATATAGGTTTATATTAAAAAATTATTGAAAATGAAAATTGTTTTAATTGGTGCAGGAAATTTAGCTACGAATTTGGGTAAGGCTTTATTGGCTGCAGGTCATGACATATTACAAATTTACAGTAGAACGATGGAATCTGCATCTTCATTGGCAACTGTTGTGGGTGGATCTCCGACTACTGATTTGAAGAATATAAATAGCAATGCAGACCTCTATATCATATCTGTTAAAGACAGTGTGTTGTGTGATATTATTCCTGTTTTGTGCAAAGGTAGAGAAAGAAAAACTTTTATACACACAGCTGGGAGTATGTCTATTGATGTGTTTCAAGGGATGGCTTTGCACTATGGAGTTCTGTATCCCTTACAAACATTTTCAAAATTCAGAGAGGTTAATTTCACAGAAATACCATGTTTTATCGAAGGAAACGATGAATTTACGATCAACGCTTTAATGGGACTTTGTAATAGTATTTCTGACCATGTGAGTCTTTTATCTTCAGAAGACCGAAAATATCTTCATTTATCTGCAGTTTTTGCATGCAATTTTGTAAACCATTGTTACTCAATAGCCGCAGATATTTTGGATAAACATCATATTCCGTTCGATGTGTTACTTCCACTAATTGATGAAACCGCTAGAAAGGTACACGAGCACAATCCTCATGAAACCCAAACTGGTCCTGCAGTAAGATATGATGAAAACGTAATTCGTTCACAATCAATGCTTTTACGCAATAATCCTATAGTAAAGGATATCTATGAAAGATTAAGTTTAAATATACACCGTAATACTTTGAAAAATGATTAATTACGATTTAAGAAAGATAAAAGCAATCATCTTCGATGTTGATGGTGTTTTGTCAGCTGAAACCATCACAATGTCATCTGAAGGTGAACCTCTACGAACTGTCAATATAAAAGATGGATATGCAATACAACTTGCCCAAAAATCGGGGTTAAGAATAGCAATCATTACAGGGGGCAACACTTCAGCCGTACGCTTAAGATACGAACATCTGGGTGTCGAAGATATCTATTTAGAATGTTCTGTTAAGATAAAAACTTATGAGAGTTTTCTTGACAAATATAAGTTGACTGATTCTGAAATAATTTATATGGGCGATGACATACCTGATTATGAAGTTATGAAACGTTGTGGATGTCCCTGTTGTCCAGCTGACGCATGCAATGAAATTAAGCAGTTAAGCTCTTATATCAGTACATATAAAGGTGGTTTCGGATGCGGTAGGGATGTTATCGAGCAGGTTTTAAATGTTCAAGGAAAATGGTTATCTGATGCAAAAGCTTTTGGTTGGTAAAATGGGAATGAGTAAATACAAAATTATTTTATCTAGTAATTCTCCAAGGCGAAAAGAATTACTGCAGGGACTTGACTTGGATTTTGAAGTCAAGGTCATACCTTTTTCAATATATAATTATATTTATCATAATTCCGATTATATTTAATTGTAATACGAATAAGCTTGCATAAAATAGGCATGTATTTGTATGAAAAATGGTAGGAGCAAAAATAATGTAAATATTCCTCCTACTTGATTCTCTTTAATCTTTTTCTTTATCACTAAGAAGAGATGCTGCTCGTACACGTGACAATGTCTCAGGAGTCATTTGCAAATAACTTGCTATATAAACCAATGGTGCACGTAAAACGACTTGTGGCATCAACTTGCGCAATTTCTGATATCTATCTTGAGCTGATTCGAATCTTACTAAATCTGCATGGACCTGAGAAAGTATTAGACTTTCTTCCAGGATTTTACGATATAGAATTTGAATGTTTACATTATGTAATGCTACCTCTTCGAGTTTTTGTTTTGGAAGGGCATAAATAATTGAAGGTTCCAACGTTTCTACCTGTAGTCTTGTAGGTTCCTCACGAAATAAACTTTCAATGCACATTACTATAGTGTTTTCAACACCTAAATGCTCTGTAAGTTCTTTGTCATTTTTATAATAGAACTGACGTAACAAACCTTTATCGATATAATATATATTTCTGCAGATTTCACCCTCTTTTAAAATAATCTCACCTTTTGCGTACTTTTTGGGAACTAGAATACTTTCCAGTATATCTAGTTCATCATGAGTCATTGTACTATATTTTCGAGCCAATTCTCTAGCGACATCACGTGTCGTGTTAAACATTTCTTTCATCTGCGTACCTCCTATAAACACATTTAATCTAATTTAAGCACTGCAAGGAAAGCCTTTTGGGGAACTTCCACATTGCCTATTTGTTTCATTCGTTTTTTACCCTGTTTTTGTTTTTCAAGTAATTTCCGTTTACGACTCACATCACCTCCATAGCATTTAGCCGTCACATCTTTTCTAACACATTTTACAGTTTCACGCGCTACTATTTTTGCTCCAATAGCAGCCTGTATAGCAATATCAAATTGTTGACGCGGAATTAGATCTTTCAACTTTTCGCACATCCGTCTACCAAATGTAACAGCATTGTCCTGATGAGTTAATGTTGATAAGGCATCTACAGGTTCCCCATTTAAGAGGATATCTAGTTTTGCCAACTTTGAGGGCCTATACCCGTCAATATGATAGTCAAATGATGCATAACCTTTTGATATAGACTTCAATTTATCATAGAAATCTATCACGATTTCGCCTAATGGAAGCATGAAGTGCAATTCTACCCTATTTCCACTAACATATTCTTGGTTAATCAGTTCCCCTCTCTTGTCAAGACAAAGTTTCATAATTGGCCCGATAAAATTGGAACTGGTAATAATTGATGCCCGAATATATGGTTCCTCAATATGGTCTATCATCGTTTGGTCGGGCAATCCGGATGGATTATGAACTTCTTTGGAATTTCCTTGTTTATCATATATCATATAAGAAACATTGGGTACCGTTGTTATGACATCCATGTTGAATTCGCGGTCTAATCGTTCTTGAACAATCTCCATGTGAAGCAGTCCTAAAAATCCACAACGGAAACCAAATCCCAAAGCTATTGATGACTCTGGCGAAAACGTTAATGAAGCGTCATTGAGTTGAAGCTTTTCAAGAGACGCTCTTAAATTTTCATATTCAGCAGGATCTATAGGATAAACACCAGCAAAGACCATTGGCTTTACCTCTTGAAAACCTTCTATGGCCTTATCACAAGGATAATCTACATGAGTGATGGTATCTCCAACTTTGACCTCTGTAGCATCTTTAATTCCGCTGATAATGTAACCAACTTCTCCAGTTCGCAATTCATTGCGAGGAATGAGATTCATCTTCAACACCCCTACCTCATCTGCGTCATATTCCATACCTGTATTGAAAAATTTCACTTTATCACCTTTATGAATAAAGCCATTCTCAATTTTGAAATATGCAATGATACCACGAAAACTATTAAATACTGAATCAAAAATAAGAGCCTGTAATGGAGCCTTCTCATTTCCATTTGGATGAGGAATCCGATTTACGACAGCTTCAAGTATCTCAGGCACGCCTTCTCCTGTTTTGCCTGATGCACGAATAATATCTGTGCGGTCACAACCGATAAGTTCGATAATTTCATCCTCAACTTCATCAGGCATTGCACTTGGCATATCTATTTTATTAATAACAGGTATAATTTCCAAATTATGATCTATAGCCATGTATAAATTGGAAATAGTCTGAGCTTGCACGCCCTGAGTGGCATCAACAACAAGTAATGCTCCTTCGCAGGCAGCAATGCTTCGAGACACTTCGTAAGAAAAATCCACATGCCCCGGCGTATCAATCAAATTTAAAATATAATTTTCATTATTGAAAGAATATTCCATTTGTATAGCATGGCTTTTAATCGTGATGCCACGCTCACGTTCCAAATCCATATCATCAAGCATCTGTCCTTCCGTTATTTGAATAGTTTTTGTATATTCAAGTAAACGATCGGCAAGTGTTGATTTGCCATGATCTATATGGGCTATTATACAGAAATTTCTTATATTATTCATTTGTTGTATTCTTAGAAAACGCAAATATACAAAAAAATACGTTGATGTTTCTATATCAGAGCCACCAACGTATCTTTTTTAATTAATTTTAAAACCTTATTTCAGATTAAATTTTCCTTTTTCGCCCGTAATCTTACCTTCACGGAGTAACCACCCTAGGCCAAGATATAGGTTTTTCTCTGTTTGTTTAGTGAGCTTTTTCAGTTCTTTCAAATCCAAGCCCTCTTTCTCATTAAGTGCGTTCCAGATTTCTCCTGCAACTTCACCAGCTTTTTCTTTTAACATATATCTATAAATGTTTAAATAACGCCTGCAAAGATAGCAAATATTTGCCTATCTACCAAATTTCTCTTTATTTATTGATTTAAGTCAAAATTAATTAGTATTTTTGCAGAAAATAGATTGTTTATGAAGAGAATTTTTGTTATTGCATGCTGTGCTATATTGTTAATATCATGTCATGAGAATCTCGAAGACCGTGCTGCACGAGAAGCTAAAGAATATACAGAGAAGTTTTGTCCAACTCCTGTCAATAATTTTACCAGAACAGACAGCGTCGTATTTGAGAAAGATACAAAAACATATCATTATTATTGCACATTGACTGGTTTGATGGATAATCTGGACATAATTACAATGCATCAGAAGGAAATCCATGATGCGTTGGCAAAATCTATCAAAGAGTCAACAAATATTAATGCATACAAAGAGGCTGGATTTAATTTTGAATATACATGCAGATCTGAGAAAAATCTAAAACTAATTTTGTTTCAAGCGATATATTCATCTAAAGACTACAACAAATAGTTTATCTATATATGAAAACAGGAAGAAAAT
>Ga0116191_1001112_pt1 | contig 22245 bp, 21 predicted proteins | sample AD_UKC111_MetaG_FD_89897 | JGI IMG/M metagenome (GOLD analysis project Ga0116191, IMG submission 89897) | Active sludge microbial communities of municipal wastewater-treating anaerobic digesters from Hong Kong - AD_UKC111_MetaG | ecosystem: Engineered > Bioreactor > Anaerobic > Digestate... | reverse complement strand
TCAATAATCGCCCCATTGATCACTGCATTGATTATCATAACACACCCTCCAAAATCCTGTAGCTATTTATCTTCTATTGTAAATAAATAATCTGTTATATCCTTCATAAATTTATGACTTTTTTATGACAAATTCATACTTTTATGCAATATCCGCAAATCTATGACATTTTGTCACTAAAATTATATGCAAAAGTCATAATTAGTCATGGAATGAACGTAAAAATGCAGCTGAAATTTATTATACTTTTAATAAAAAAAGGAGAGTTAACATGAAAAAACTATTATCTTTATTATTGGTTGTAGTTATGCTATTTGCAGTTGGTTGCTCTGCCAATACAAATAATACTGATACAAGCAATGAGAGCAACACTGAGGCTTCAAAGCCAAAACAAGGGGAATTCAAAATCAAAGTAGGCCTTGTTACACCGGAACAAGATATTGCAACACGTTCTATGCGTCATTTTGAAGAGCAGGCAGAGAAGCTATCCGAAGGGCGAATCGATGTTGAACTTTTCCCGGGAGGATCTCTAGGCGGAAGTGCTGATATTTTCAATGGTGTTCAAGATGGTAGTATTGAAATGTGTGTAAACATTTATCCTCCTTTTGCACAATTCTCTGATGCATTTTTACTTTACAATCTGCCTTATTTATTCAGCAGTGCGGAAGTAGCTTTTGAATTCCTGGACAGTGATATTGCCAAGGGGATAGCAAAAAGTATTGAAGATAAAGGATTTAAGCAGCTTGCTGTATTTGACGGTGGTTTTAGAAATGTAGGAAATAACAGAGCCCCTGTTAAACACCCTAATGATTTAAAAGGTTTAAAAATAAGAACATTGGATAACCCGATTCAGATTGATTACTTTAAAGCATATGGCGCTAATCCTACACCGCTTCCATACGGTGATATCTATGTTGCACTCCAAACAAAAACAATTGACGGGCAGGAGAACAGCTTCAGCAATATTGCCAGTATGAAGTTCAATGAGGTTCAAAAATATGTTACTGATACAAGGCATGCCTTTGACCCGGCCGGAATGTTTATCAATACAGGCGTTTTCGAATCATATCCGGATGATATAAAGAAAATAATCGAAGAAGCGGCATTGAGCACGCAGAAATTTAATAGAGAGTTAGCTGTTCAGCTTGAAAAAGAAAGTATTGAGGCCATTAAGAAAACAACTGAAATCTATTATCTGACAGATGAAGAACGGCAAGCATTTATCGATATGGCAATGCCAACCTATAAGAATTTTGAAAACAAAATCGGAAAAGAGCTGTTGGATAGCGCCCTTGCCAAAATAAAAGAAATAGAAGGTAAATAATTTTTCAATATGGTGATAAGGAGCTGCTGCGGAGCTCCCGTTCGGATGCATTTCGCAGCAGTTCCTAAAACATAGGAGGATTTCAATGAAATTTTTAAAATTGCTGGATGACCATATTGAAGAATGGCTCTTAGTAATAACCTATATTGCTATGTTAATTATAGCAACAGCACAAGTATTTTTCAGGTATGTAATAAATTTCTCCTTATCCTGGAGCCAGGATTTACTTACCTTTATATTAATATGGTCAGTTTTTATCGGTATCTCATTGGCGGTAAGAAAGAGAAGGCATATTAAGGTTGAATTGGCATTCTTGATTTTACCTGAAAAAGCGAATTTTTATCTTAAAGTATTATCTAATTATATATTCATGATTTTTTGCTGCATTATCAGTTATTATTCACTGCAAAAAGTTTACAGACTGATTTTTGTTAATCCGCAGATGTCTGAATCAACCGGGCTTCCAATGTGGCTTATACAAATTGCTATCCCCTTTGGGTTTATTCTTAGCATTTACAGGCTCATAATTGATACAAAGCTGTTGTATAAAGAAAGATCGGCAGAAAACGAAGGGGGATCAGATTAATGTATATTGCAATATTATTAGTGTCCTTTTTTGTTTTTGTATTCTTATCGGTTCCCATTGGTGTTGCCATTGGAATGTCGCTTTGCATTTATGGCTTGGCCGGAGGCGCTATGGGGCTTGATTATATTTCTCAAGCCATCTTTTCCTCAATGAATAGCTTTACACTTATTGCAATTCCATTTTTCATTCTGGCCGGTGCACTAATGGAAGGCGGAGGATTATCAAAAAGACTCATAAATTTTTCTAATTCGCTTGTCGGGCATCTTACAGGCGGGCTTGGTATTGTTACTGTCCTGACATGCATATTCTTTGGTGCCATCAGTGGATCGGCTATTGCTACCGTTGCCGCTGTCGGCACTATGATGATCCCTGCAATGGAAAGAGAAGGCTATCCCCGTACTTTTGCAACAGCACTTGCTGCTGCAGCCGGAGTTTTAGGTACAATAATACCCCCAAGCATTCCTATGATTATGTATTGCGTAGCACTTCCTGCCGCATCCCCGGGCAATATGTTTATGGGAGGAGTAGGGCCGGGGCTTCTGGGTGGTTTTACTCTTATGATTGCGGTATATTATTTTGCAAAAAAAGAAGGTTATGGCAGTGCAAACAAGAACGCCAAGTTTGATTTGAAATATGCAGTAAAATGCGGCGTTAAAGCTATTTGGGCTTTATTTGTACCGGTTATTATTATGGGCGGCATTTATGGCGGTGTGTTTTCAGCGACAGAAGCAGCCGTTGTAGCATGTGTCTACGGATTCATTGTCGGAAAATTTATTTATAAAGAGCTTAGTATTGACGCAACCATAAAAGCTTTCACGAGCTCTGCCATTACTGTTTCATCGATATTGATTGTTGTCGCCACCGGCTCGGTGCTGGGCAAGATTTTAACAGTAGAAGGTGTGCCGAAGATGGTGGAAGGAGCCTTGACTTCAATGAGCGGCAATGTATATGTATTGCTAATTGTCATAAATATTATATTGCTGATAGTCGGATGTTTTATGGAAACTTTTACTTCAATAATCATATTAAGTCCTATACTATACCCGATTGTTGCTCAATACGGCATTGACATATATCATTTTGGCGTAATGATGATATTTAATCTGTCAGTAGGATTCATAACGCCGCCGGTTGGCTCTAATCTATATGTAGCTTGCGGTATAACCGGTATGAAATTTGAGGATTTAGTAAAAGCAATTTGGCCATTCCTATTAGCACTAATTGTTGCTTTAGTCTTCGTCACTTTTATTCCGCAAATAACACTATTTTTACCAAACCTATTAGGAATGTGAAGCCTGGGGAAGAGGTTTTTATCTCTTCCTTTTTTCTTTTCGTTTCAGATTCCCAGTCTTTTGACGGACCAGCATTTTTTATAAAATTATAGCTTCCAATGGTATAGAGGCTCTGGAAGCATTCTATCGGCTTATGACAGGTCCGGCACCGATATTCCTATTCCTCTGCGGGTACTTGATTACTCTTTGTCAGTTCCCTTGTAATCTCCTCAGAACACTTCTTAAGAAATTCCGCTCGCGGCAGTATGTCTTTCTTATTAAATCTGTAGCTGGCACCGGAAATGCCGATTGAAGCGAGAAGTTTGCCATCACCGTCAAAAATAGGTACAGCAATGCCGGCAGTTCCTTCAACACGTCCGCTGTCATTAAACACATATCCGTCTTCTCTAATTTTTTTAAGCATATCAAGAGTTAAAGTCGGGTCAAGTTTAACAAGGTATTCCTGATCCTTTACCGGCAAGTTTGCAACGAGAACATGTCCGCTGCTGCCCCGTGTCAGCATTAGTACATCATTTACTTTGGTAGTGGACCGGAGGGTATGATTGCTTTCTACCCTTGCAATGCAAATACGGGAATTATTTTTAACGCTTTTAACAACAAAAAGAATTGCAGTTTCTCCAAGATTCTTCATAATCAATTCCAGATACGGCATTGCGATTTCTTTGATAGCAAAGTGCTCAACATAATTTGAATTTAAAACGGGTATAACCGGGCCAAGGGAGTATTTTGAATTTCTGGGATTTCTATATAAGAAGCTGCTGTCTTCCAATGTGGCAAGTAACCGATATGCGGTGCTGTATGTCAGGTTAAGCTCTCTGCTGATATCGCTGATACTCATCTCAGGCCTTTCACTGCTAAAAGCTCTAAGTATGCTTAGTGCTTTCCGAACGGACTCTATATTATACTCATCTTTCAAATCAGTACTCCCCCTCAAATATTTTTATTACTGATTAAGTAGTTTTATTTGTTCTCTTCTTGCTGCTTATTCAGCATTCTTTGCTGCCTTTGCTTTCAAATAAGGAAATAACCCTCCTGCTTTCATTATATCATTTTCCAATTCTCCGACACCATCCCCTGAGAACTTCATACCGTTTGAAAGATTTGTAATTTCTCCGGCAGCCAGGTCAACTTCCAATATATCCCCATTAGAAATTTTATTTGTACGAATTGCTTCAGACAGTCCCTTCACAAATAAAACCGGATATCCGTTATTAATTGCATTCCTATAATAAATCCTGGAACAAGTTTCTGCCAGAATACACGGAATACCTGCATACTGCAAACAATAAACCGCGTGTTCACGGCTGGAACCGCATCCAAAATTCTTCCCGGCTACAACGAAGTCACCGGGTTTTACTGTTTTGGCAAATGCCTCCATTCCGGGATAATATTCAAAAGCATACTGGGGCATTGCCTTTGGGTCTGTCTCTGCCAAGTACTTATTGTGATATATTAAATCTGTATCTACATCATCTCCAAATACCCATGCGCGGCCTTTTAACTTGCTCATTCCTTCTTCCTCCCTTATAGCAGAATGTCTCTGGGATCGGTAATACATCCTCTTACAGCAGTAGCCATTGCTGTCATAGGACTCATTAAATAGGTGTGGCTGCCTTTGCCCACTTTCCCGATGAAATTGCGGTTTGTTGTGGAACAGCCGATATCGCCGGACGGCAAAGCTCCGTAGTGTTCTGCTGTGCATAAAGCACAAGTCGGATTAGTGAATATAATCCCCGCTTCCAGGAACTTTTCAATCATACCGGCTCTGGCACATTCAAGCTGTGTTTCGACAGTACTCGGAGTAATAATTGTCCTGACATTTGGGTTTACTTTCCCTCCGCCTGCCATCAATACCTCATAAGCTGCTTTGATATCTTCAAAACGTCCATTTGAACAAGATCCAATATGGACCTGGTCAACTACAGTTCCGGCAATTTCATGAACCGGACGGACATTATCCGGTGAATCGGGGCAAGATGCCATAGGAACCAAATCAGTTACATCATAATTCAAAACCTTACAATATTCTGCATTCGGATCCGCAGACAGCGTATTGACCCGGTCAATTACTTCTCTGCCGGCCCGTTCAACCAACCAGTCAAGCACCTGGCCGTTCGGCATAATAATCGGAACTTTTCCGCTCATTTCCGTTACCATAGAGCATAAAGTGATTCGCTCCGCCAAAGTTGCCCTGTCAATAGTTTCGCCTGTAAATTCTACTGCAAGGAAATCCATTCCCCCAGCTCCCAAATCTCCGACGATGTATGTCAAAAGGTCTCTCATACAAACACCTTTTGCAAATTTTCCCGTCACATTAATTTTCATTGTTTCCGGCACACGAAACCAGTTAATACCATTTATATATGCAGCGGCAACGTCAGAATTACCTACCCCTGTGGCAAAAGCGCCAACCGCACCAAGAAGGTTCATGTGGCTGTCCGTGCCTAAAACCACATCTCCCGGTTTTATCAAACCTGCTTCCAGCATAACATGCTGGCCGATACCATGATTCACATCGAAAACATGGCGAATACCTTGTCTTTTTGCAAATTCACGAATTATTTTCTGATTATTGGAAACCTTTTCAGAATGGGAAGGTGCCTGTAAATCAAAGGTGAATGCAACCTTTTCAGGATCCCAAACTTTTGCGTCCTTTCCCATCTCCTGCTCAAACTGAAGTACGCAGTTGGCACCGCCAAAATCCCTTGCAGAAGCCAGGTCAATATGGCACCAGACCCGTTGACCCACCTCAACCGGCTTTCTTGCGGCCCGCTCCATGATTTTTACAATCGCTGTTTTGCCCATATGGATATCTCCTTTATCTAAAATTACTTCATGCCCAAGAAAGATTTTACAGTTTCAAAATTTATGAAATCTGCTTTATGTACTATTACTGCTTCAGGGCTTCTAAGAGTTCCGTCCCCTTCGGTCGAATGGTTTGCTATAATATGTGCGATTCGGCTGGAGCAGCCATTGCGTAATGCAAGATGTACTCCTGTAAAAGGATGGCGAAGATCTTTCCCCAACTGGGATTTTACTGCTTTTCCGTCTGCTTCCTTCATATATTCAACCAGCTTTCCGACGTCATGCAATAAAGCACCTGCAACTACAGTATCGTTATCCAATTTATACCGGCTGCTATTTGAAGCATAAACTGCATTGAATTCCTCCATGGAAGCTTTAGCCACACGGGTAACTCCCCTTACATGATCCAGATAAGAATGGGGGCAATCAGGAATCAATAATGTAAACGGAATTTTGTTCATATCCTCAGGTTTCCAATTTCCTATTATCATCGCCTCCTGATATGTATTCACCACCTTGTCCTGAAGCTCCTTATCCTGAATCCATTCAATTTCAGGAAGCAATTCTCTTATCTTATTCTTCATCTCTTTCATCCTTTCAAGTTTATTCAATATAGTTTTATTAATAATTACAAAATCTCCCAAAAAAATAATACATTAAATACTTAATAAATGGTATCGCTTTTTTTGGAAAATAGGAAATATATGAAAAAAGTAACTGCCAGCAAATCAGCGCTTCCGCCTGGGCTGATATTCTTCCTGACAAAATCATCATTCAGTTGTTCTACTTCCTTAATATCTATTGGAAACGGCCTTTTCAGGAGCTCTTGAACCTGGGCTGCAATTATGCCTTGCATTTCTGCCCCGCATCGTGAGAATACATTGGAATCCTGTGCTTTTGTCAAAATTTCAAGTAATGTATAAACTCCAGCATCATTATACGACAATCCTATATCCAGGTACCTGCGCAACGCCGGTAATCCGCAATTACGGACGGTAGGATACCCGTTGGCTGCTTCGACCCTGATGCCGCCGTTTTTTGCAGCAATAAACAGTCGCTCCCCTCCTGTCTTAGCCGTTTTATTAGACAGCCTTTCCAGCTCTGCTGTTACCTGCTCTTTCACCATTTCACCGCAAAACATCAGCAAATCTTCAGGCCCGGTTTCTTTTCCGTTGGCATCATGCCATCCCAAAGCTGCACAAAGAATTCCCAGAGAAAAAATCAATCCCTTATGCGTATTGCACCCATTGGTTGCATCTCTCATCAGGTCCTCTGCATGCATGCCGGAGTAACGTAAGAGTCCAAAGAGCTCTTGAGGTGTACATTTTCCATTTTTCACACCGAGAAAGTAAAAATCATAAAACTCCGGTGTAAGAACTGCTGCACTGTCAAGAAACTTAAAAAAATCCATATCAGAATGCGCTCCGTTATCTAAACGGTCAACAAGCCCCGGCTTGGGAGTTATGCTGACTTCATAAAGCATGCTTTTGCAAGCTGTCTCAGCCACACGTTTTGCCCTTTTCTTATAGAAAAATGTTTTCATTATATCCTGTGCCTTATAAATCAGATCGGCCTGACTGTGGTTTTGTGAACGGGCACATTCATGGGCCGGCCTGTCGCATATCATGCAGCTGCGCTGAGGGTATCCCAAATCAGTACGGGAAAAGTGCTCCATATTGGGCAAAAGAACATCAATGTCAAACAGTCTTCCTAAATCACAGGATGCTTCAATCTGAATCATTTTGCTTTTTACATCATGGGGATCGGCATCAAGCAGCCAGAATCCCTCATGTCCGGTTTTTTTTGCTAATAATTCACGCTGCAATACCCTCTTATGCTCACGCTGCAATTGCTTGTCAATTCGATAGACACCTTCCATGAAGCTCTCCGAAATCAGTTGAGAAACTTTAATTTTCCCCGGTATATTCATGGTAAAACTGATCAAGCAACTGCCGCCAGCCGAGAAAAGCTGCCGCTGGTAAGCCGCCCTGTCCTCCCTAGCTTCAAGCATATCTGCACAAGATACCTCTTTATCTCTCATATATACCTCTTATTGCTTAATTTGCCGGATAACATCAATAACAGTGCCGTCACGATACTCAACTATGCAAACAACTTTATCAGTACATTCAATGGGCTTCGGCACACCAGTCATTGATTCTGCAATCTGCCGGAGCTTCTCAATTGTAACTATCTTTAAATTGGTTTTCTCCAAATCCTCTTTTAACTCATCGTAATATTTATGCTTCGGATTCAATGCAATCCCTGCTTCGGTAACTACCGCCGCAATGGTTTCACCGGGAGTGCAAAGGGTAAATACATTCTTTACGACAGAAGGGGTACGGCCTCTTACAATCGGAATTGTCAAAATGGAAATATTCGCGCCGGCAGCCACATCCGGGCCTCCGCCCAAGCCTCCCAGCATTTCGCCGCCGGATCCTGTAAGAATATTGATGTTAAAATCCGTATCCACTTCCAAAGCACCTAAAACCCCAAAATTTAATTTATCCAATAAGCTTCCCTTTGAATGGGGATTTGAGTACAATGCATTATCAATTTCTATAATGTTTGTTTCTTCTGCCATCGCTCTTGCCGCAACGCTGTCAAAGGATTGCGAGCACTCCAGGACTCGAACCTGGCCTTTACGGTACATATCAACTATATTGGCAGTCATGCCTCCCAGGGCAAAACTGGCTTTGATATCTTTTTCCTCCATTCTTCGGGCGAGATAGTTGGTACATGCTATACTAATTGCTCCTGCACCGGTCTGGAAGGAAAACCCGTTCCTGAATAGCCTGGAAGCTGCAATTAAAGCTGCAGATCTTTCCGCAATCAACAAATCACGAGGATTCCTTGTCATTCGTGCCGCACCTGCGCCTATTTTCGCCGAATCTCCGATTTTATCCACAACAGCAACAATATCTACATATTGTTGGGAAATACTAACAGGAACACAAGGAAAATCCACAAGATAATCCGTAACGATTACCACCTTGTCAGCCGTTGTTGCATCAATAAAGGAATATCCCAAAGAACCGCATGCATTTGGACCAATCTGGCCTGTTGCATTTCCATATTCATCCGCTGCCGAAGCACCGATGAAAGCAACATCAATTGACAATTCACCTGCTTCAATTGCCCTGGGACGGGCACCATGGGGGCGAAGGATAACAGGAACATCCATCAGCCCTTTCATAACGGAATCGCCCAATTCACCGCGAATACCGCTTGCTTCAATGCTGGTAATAGTCCCATCCCGTACAAAATCCACCAGAGACGGTTCTTTAATATTTACCACTGCACTGGGTGCAAATTTTAAATTTTTAATACCAAGTTCCCGGATTGCAGTAAGCACCTGTCCAATAATCTGATCACCTTCACGGAAACAATGGTGAAAAGAAATAGTCATACCGTCACGCAAGCCTGATGCAAGGACAGCCTCTTTCAGTGTTTTCACCACTTTGCTGCCGGTCCGTGGAGTTACTGAAGGCTTACGATTGCTATAAACAGGCTTATTACAAGGTTCAACATCCCAGGGCCCTTGATAAGGCTTTACTATATAATTCCCGATTTTGTCCGGAAGCTCACGACCTGCTTTATTTATTATCACTGCCTAACCCTCCAATTTTTATCCCCGCAGCCGCCGCTTGTGCCAACGTAGTCCTGGCACGAAGCTCCATGGGTTTATCAATCATACTGCCGTCCAGTGTAACCGCTCCTTTATTCATTTTCCTGCCTTCCTCTACAACTGCCAAAACCCTGAGCGCATATCTGATTTCCTTTTCGCTGGGGGTAAAATAAGAATTCACAATGTCGATTTGGCATGGATGCACAACAGTTTTTCCGTCAAATCCAAGATTTTTTGCCAGCATTGTATCTTCCCTCAAGCCTTCTTCATCGTTAATATCTGAAAATACCGCATCCAGGGCATCAATGCCCGCATTCCGGCATGCCAATAGAATTGCGTTTCTTGCATATAATATCTCAATCCCTTTTTTCGTTCTTGTAGCTTTCATACTGGCGGTAAAATCTTCAGCACCCAAAGCAAGTGCGACCACGCGGGGATCGGCTTTTGCAATTTCTTCAGCACGCAGTACGCCAAGATAGGATTCGATATTGCACCACAATTCAGTGCTGCCGACTTCAATGCCTGCTGCAGTTTCAATCTTTCCAATTTTTTCAGATACCATCCGGACTTCAGCTGCGGACTCAACCTTCGGAATACGTAATGCATCCGGCCGTGCACGGACAGCCGCTTCCAGGTCATCCTCAAAAAATTCCGAATATATACCGTTAACACGAATCAAAACGTATTTCCCTTCCGGCCTGTGGTAACGAACCGTGTGATAAGCCAGAAGACGAGCAGCGTCCTTCTCCGCAGGCGGTACGGAATCCTCCAGGTCATATACCAGGCAATCCTCGTTATAAAACACCGCCTGATTCATATTAGCCGGATTAGCACAACTGACATATAATGAAGTTCTTTTTAATGTTACTTTACGCTCCATATTATTCCACCTGCTTCCAATCAAAAGGAGTTTCAGACCCGCGGCAAAGTGCAGCTTGCATACGGGCGCGGATAACCCAATCAAATGCTCCTTTATCCTGAATCTGGATAATTGCATCTTTGACGTCAAAAGCTTCTAAGACTTCTTTGACAGTTTCCAATATCGAGTCGCCAAACTGTGCTTTCACAATGCTGTTCAAATTGATTTCAATTCCGTTTCCATTATTGGGCGAAACCATGATTTGAACATCGCTGGACTCTGTAGTACCGGCAATTGCCGGTTTGATAATCTGCATAAAAAAGCTCCTTTCTCTTGTATGCTATTTCATTATCCTATGTGCATCCTCACTGCAAAGATATGCATAGGTCACTTCCGGAACATACTGTCTGAGCCATTCGCCGGGGGACAGCTGCGCCAGTTTACTGCGAACCAGGGATGCACTTATGACGCATCCGTCACTTCCTGTTTTTCGGGGAATTTCCTCTACATGTATACCATATTTGGGCATAATACGCTTCATTATCTGATTATAGCACTTGGTCACGGCACAAATCGGCTCTTCTCCAACGAAACGAGTATGTATATTTAATGGGTTTGCAATCCTTTCAGCAAACAGCGTCAAGTCCAATTCAGCCTGAATCGATACTGCATCCTCATTTTTCTTCAAAAAATATGTAGGAAAGGTCTGGTTCGATATTATGTACGGCCCGCTAGGATAAACCTTTACATTGGGCAAGTCTGACACACCCTTTTGAACAAGGGAAAAACGCACATCAAAAGGAAATACCGATCGGTCTTCTTCAACCACAAAAATGTATAATTCATCACATTTTCCGGCAGCATACTCTATTAAATATCTGTGCCCCAGTGTAAATGGATTGCAATTCATTACGATTGCCCCGATATTCTTATTGTTTCTTGCTTCTATTTTCAGCGATTTAAGATAATGTTCTATCCCGGAGGCCTTGTTTTCAAGCATTGCTGCCATTGTCGTAACGGCAAGGGGATAGAATCCGCTTGCCTCAAAAAATTCCATATTTTCTGGTTTTGTAAATACGAATAAATGAGTAATACCGTTTTGAAAGCGATTGCTTACCAGCTGAGATATCATTCTGCTCATGAAATTATTGCCTCTAAGTGCACTGTCAACGGCAAACCCTTTAAGAATATTCTTACCACAGCACCCGCAAGCCACTAAATTCCCATGGAGGTCTTCAAAGCCGCAGGCATATTCAATGTCATTTTCATATCCCAATTCATGTGATGCCAGAAAAGCCTTTATCAATTCCCTGTCTGTCGAAATCAACTGCGGATAATACTCGCAAAAACTAAAGTTCTCATTCATATTAAAAACAGCTCCTCTGTATGCATCTTTTCTATTTAATAATCACAACACGGCCTTCGATACGCGCTGCCGGATTCTGTACCGGCTGGTCCGGATAACCGAGCACCATGCTCCCGTATATGTCTTCATCCTCACGCATTCCAAGTTGGTATACATACTCTCTAAGGTTAATATTATCAGTCAGCCAATGCATCTGATTGACATAGCATGAGCCCAGCCCAAGCGAAGTCGCGGCATTCTGCATGTTTCCAAGTGCAAGGGCGCAATCTGCCATCGAGTTTCCATGACCGGTCAAGCTTAAAGCAATAATCAAAGTAGGTGCATGAAACATAAAATTATATTCATCACTTTGGGCTTTTGTTATCGAATTAACCTTACTTTTGTACATTCCCTCTGTAATTTTACATTTTCTTAATTCATCCCTTACAATAGCGTTAATCCTGGCCAGAACCTCAGGGTCCTGTACTACTATAAAGCGGGTATACTGCAAATTGCCGCCATTAGGTGCATAGAGCCCCGTGTCCAGAATCAACTTAAGATCAGCATCACTTATCTGATCACTTTTGTACTTACGAATACTCCTTCGTTTCAAAAGAGCCTCAATTGTCTGATTCATGCTGCATCTCCCTATTTAAAATTACTCCTATAGTCAGCTTCGAGCGTATACATACCCTTCCATAATGCGGCGCGCCGTACGTTCAAGATTTCCGCTGAGAACCGTATGCGTGCCGTCCTCATTATCCGCTAAATCCGCATACGCATCCATAATACCCCAAGGGTGCCCAATACGCAAGTGATATACATGATTAGTTTTGTTATGCTCACAGACGATTTCATTAACAATTGTTCCGGGAGTGTTAGCCGCAGTAATAGTACAAATTGCACCTGTTCCCATATATGCATCGATCATTTTCATCCCTACCGAGAACAGTCTGCCGACACAATCAATATCAGCCGATGAAATCTTCCTGCCATTACCTGCAACATATTCCACCGGCTTTGTTATAAAAGCAATCTTAGGCAAAGTTTGACTGTTAACCCGGGCATCCTCAATATCTTTGGCAAAACCAAGGGTGACAGCTCCGGTTCCTCTGATTATCTCCAATATGCGGCAAATTCCATCATAGTTAGGCAGTGAATTAAACTGGGACGGAATCTCAGTTCCTGCCAGCCCAAAATCTTCAGGGTGAACAAAAATAACCGGGTTTGCTGCATCTACAAAACTGTATTCATAAGTTTTATCATCTACTTTAATATAATCTTTTGGATTTCCGGTTGGCAGTAATTTCCCTGAAGCTGCCCCCTGGGGATTCATAAATTTCAATGTAATCTTCGCTCCGGTGCCGGGGACCCCGTCAATGGCGAAATCTCCCTCTGTCATAGCCTTACCGTCTTTAACCGGAACTTCCGCAACAATAATTTTTTGCGTATTCGTGTTGAAAATTCTTACGATAGTTATAGGCTCAACCGCTTCCACAAGGCCTTCGTCTATCGCAAAAGGCCCTACTGCGGAAGAAATATTGCCGCAATTCATTGTTTTTCCTACAATAGGGCTATTTATGTCAACTTGTCCAAAATCATAGTCTATATCTGCATCTGGTCTTTCGCTTTTCCTAATAACAGCACATTTACTTGTGGAAGTATTGGCACCTCCCATCCCGTCAATCTGCCGTCGATCAGGACTGCCAAATATGCTTAGAATCAGCTTGTCCCGTTCAGCAGGGTCCCTGGGCAGGTCCTTGTCATGAAAAAAGCAAGCCTTACTTGTACCGCCTCTCATATAAACACATGGGATTTTTATGTTAGGCTTATACATACCAATCCTTCTTTCTGCTTATTCAACAAAACCATGCTTTAACATATTTTGCTCCACATCCGGTTTTACATATATGCCATTATCTATTTCTTCATGGCGCTTTTTTTCAGCTGCCAGTTTTTTATCTGCTGCTGAAAATACATCAATTGCATCTTCTTTAGGGATGACTACAACTCCGTCTTTATCCCCTACAACTATATCTCCGGGCCTGACCACGACGCCTCCGCAGGCTACCGGAAAATTAACTTCTCCCGGGCCCATCTTGTCTCCGGCTCCGCATACAGTGCCTCTGGCAAATATGGATAATCCTATCTTTTTACACTCATCCAGATCTCTTACAGTACCATCAACTACCATACCGGCCAGCCCAATCTCTTTCATACATCTGACCATTAATTCCCCTGCCACCGCATAATTGTTTCCGCCCTGTGTTTCTACAACAAGAACATCTCCCGGCTTGATTAACCCTAAAGCCTTATGCAGCATCAGGTTATCCCCTGAGCGGACCTTGACGGTAACAGCTGTTCCGACCATTTTGGGTGTATCATACATTTGTTTAATTCCGTAATCCATTGTATAAAACTTGTTCATTCCGTCTGAAAGATTTGCAGCCGAATAGTTATGAGCCCTTTGTACTGTTTCAGGATCAGCACGCTCTATATCTTCAATATATCTGAAACCAATTTTACCATGTATTTTTCCATTCATATTAACCGCTCCTATTATATTTATTTACTGTCTGCCCTAAATATTTTTCAGATATGATGAATTGACAACATACATCAATTCCTTATTATCCTTTAGTCTAATAATATTATCGACAACCTGGGGTATCATTTCATCGGCCAGGTCTGCCGATGCACCTCCTACATGAGGTGTAAGAACAACATTATCAAGCTCAAGCAGCGGATTATCCGGTTCTATCGGCTCAGCAGCAAAACAGTCAAGCCCTGCACCCAGTATCCTGTTATTGGCTAAGGCATCATACAAATCAGACTCATTTACAATGCCGCCTCTTGATGTATTGATTATAACTGCTGTTTTTTTCATAATTGATATGTTTTCTTTGTTGATCAGGTTTTTATTGCTCTCGGTCAATGGAACATGTATGCTGATTATATCTGATGTTTTTAATAATTCCTCTAATTCCGCATATTTGATTCCAATGCTCTCTTCCTCAGAAGCATCAAGTCTGCAAATATCATTGTATTGTACGTGGGCACCAAAGCATTTAACCCTTTGACATACCTGTCTTCCTATATTCCCAAAACCTATTAAGCCCACCAATTTGTTCTTAAGAGTATATGTTCTTTCATTATAAGTATCCCGTGTCCAGATTCCTTCAGATAAGTAATTGTGATGACTTATCAAATTTTTATATATGGCAAGAATATGTGCAATTACCATTTCTGCAACTGCATATGCGTTCGTGCCCGGCAGGTTGCAGACATATATTCCTCTTTCCCCTGCTGCTTTGATATCTACGGTATCATATCCCGCTCCCCATCTTTGAATGAACCTTAGATTTTTAATCTGGCTTATATGGTTTTCATTCATTTTGAACCCTCTTAAAACAACAACCTCAGCATCGCTTAATTTTTCAAGCTTCTCCATTGTATCTGCTTCCAATACTTCAATGTCCATTGGAAGCATACATTTTATTTTATCTACCGTACCTAATGCATATTTACCGGCAATCGCCACTTTCATATATTATCACTCCGTCATAGTTCTAATTGTTGTTCTTATACATACTAGAGTCAATTTGCATATTATTTGGGATACATATGAAAATCATATGCATCCCAAATATGCAATAAGGTTATTTTGCTGAAAGGCCCAGTTTTTCGACAACTGCTTTTATTGCCGGGCATGCGTCATTATAAACTTTTGTAAATTCTGCGGCATTTTTATATGCCCTTCCTTCACCCAGGGTTGTTGCTCTTTCCAGATATGAATCGGTAGCTATTAATTCTCCGAATGCCTTATCCAGGTAATCCAATATTTCTTTTGGAGTATCCTTAGGTGCAAACACGCCTCTCCAGCTTGTCAGTGTGGCATCATATCCCTGTTCAACAAATGTCGGGAAATCAGGCCAGTCTGCAGGCCTTTCCTTGGCTTGGATTCCAATTACTTTCATTTGGCCGGCTTTTACCTGCTCTGATATTGAGGTTGGGAAACAGCTTACAGCAGTGATGTGCCCGCCCAGAACTCCTGCTACGCTTTCAGCGGTGCCGTCAAAAGGCACTTCCTTTACCACGTCGGTTATCCCCAATGCACTCATAACATTAGCGCCTGTTAAATGAAGTGATGAACCAACTCCGGGGAATCCCCAGGTAAGTTTTCCAGGGTTTGCTTTTGCCCATTCAACCATTTCTTTTGCATTACTGAAAGGTGCATCAGCTTTTACTGCTATTACTTCAGCAATATCGCTGCACATAGCAACGCCTACAAAATCATCCTGTTCAAATTCAACATCGCTCATATACAGAGAAGTCGGCAATGATACTGTTGCATAAAGAAGAGTATATCCATCCGGTTTAGATTTTGCTACATAAGTTGCGCCTACTGCACCGCCTGCGCCGGGCTTGCAGACTATGTTCAAAGGCTGGCCCAGGAACTTATCTGCATCAGGGGCCAACAATTCTGCTGCAAGGTGTGTTCCGCCGCCTGCCGCATATCCTACTATAAGCTCAATAGGTTTTGTCGGGTAGTCCAATTTCTTTTCAGGTTCACTATTGGCTGCAGGTTCATTTGACGCTGCAGGCTCTTTAGCCGGAGCAGAGCATGCTGTAAGTGTGAATACCAGAACAACTGCCAGGATGATGCTGAGTAACCTTGATTTTCTTTTCATTACATGAATCCCCCTTAATTTTTATTTTTTATTGTTAAAGCAATGCTTGTTAAGCCAGATCGTCCTCATCCGCCACTTCTTCTTTCTTGGCTTCCGCCGCCTTCTTTTCTTTTTGGTTGCTGTGAACCATAAAAGCCATGAATACTACGGATGCAACGAGTAAAAAGGCTGATAACGGCCTTGTAAAGAATATCATTGCACCGCTGTCATCCAGCAATAGACTCCTTCTTAGGTTAGATTCCAGCATCCCTCCGACAACGAATGCTATAATCAGCGGTGATAACGGATATCCGTATTTTCTTAACAGAAAACCAACGACACCAAAGAACAACATTGCATATACATCGAAATAGCTTCCGCCTGATGAATAGGTTCCTACGATGCATATAACGAATACTAAGGGCAGAAGTATAGATTTTCTGAGTTTTACAATTGTCGCAGACGCATTAATACCCAGATGCCCTACGGCAGACAGTACAATAAGAGAAAAGAACAGTGCAATATATATTGAATAAACACTGGCTATATTTTCAACAAATAGCAATGGGCCAGGTTTAATACCATGAGCAATTAATGCGCCAACCAATATGGCTGTTACCACATCGCCCGGTACTCCAAGGGTCAGCATCGGCACAAGAGCTCCGCCGCAAACCGCATTGTTGGCAGCTTCCGGTGCTGCAATTCCTGCCAGGCTTCCTTTGCCAAATTCCTCCGGGTGCTTTGATCTTTTCTGTTCAAAGGCATAGGCAACAAAGGAGGCTGTACTTCCGCCAATACCCGGTAATATGCCTATAAATGCTCCTATAATGCTTGCATAGAGGATATTCATCTTTTCAGCGAAGAATTCTTTAATCGTTAAAGTATCCTTATCCATAAGCAGGGTTTCAGGCTTTTTGTTCAGTTCAGTTCTGCCCAGAGACAACTGCATCATAATTTCAGATAACGCAAAGATCCCTATAAAAACTGATAAAGTATTTACACCGTCAAAAAGATTGATGTTGCCAAAAGTGAACCGGGTTGAACCATAAATCGGATCTAATCCTATAGTAGCAAAGAATAGTCCTAACCCTGCAGAAATCAAACCTTTCATCAGGGACTTTCCTGATATTCCGGCAATCAGCGCCATTGACAGCATCATGAGTCCGAAATACTCGGGAGGCCCGAATTTTAATGCTATTTTTGCTAAAAATTGTGCCGAAAACAAAAGGATTATGATTCCTATTACCCCTCCTGCAACAGATGAATAAAGTGACATTAAAAGCGCCTTTTTTGCTTTACCCTTCTTAGCCAGTTCATATCCATCGATAGCTGTTGCTGCAGCGCTGGCAGTTCCGGGTGTATTTATTAATATGGCTGAGATTGACCCGCCATACATGGCACCTTGATATGCTCCCATGAGTGATGCTATGGCATCGACTCCCGGCAAGTATAGTGTTACCGGCAGCATCAGTGCAATGGTCATACTGGGACTGATTCCCGGCAGTGCTCCTCCGATGATTCCTACAATTACTCCAAGAATTAATGAGACCCAGACTGATACGTCTGCAAAACTTGATAATACCTGCATAAATTCCATTTGCACCCCTCCTTCCTATATTCCGAAAATTCCGGGCGGAAAACTTATCTTTAAGATTACATTGAATAAATACCAAAGAGAAACTCCGTAAATTACAGCAATAACTATATTTTTTGCGATTCCTTTTGAACCGAAGAAGAACAGAAGGGCTATCAGCAGCAATACAACGGTAATTGGAAAGCCCAGATATTCCACTACGAGAAGGAATGCAAATCCCAACGCGATAAAAATGATATGATCAATATAACCCTTTATACTGAAGGAAATATCCTTTAATGATGCATTATAGGCTTTTAATGACCTTAATTGAATCATAGTATGGGCAAATGATAATATCCCTGTTGTAGCAACGACAAGTTTTGGGAAAAACTCCGGCCCCAATTCAGCATTTGGCTTAAGCTTTACTTGTGTGGGTATAAGTATGAAGTATATTAATGCACATATTATTGTAATAACGCTCCCTGAAACAATCTCATGGTGAACTTTTTTCAATTGATATCCACCTGCCTTTCCTTTCATTTAATTCTGGAATATGGAATATAAACATTTCCGTCCAGTATCTTTCTTGCCGTTCTGAATACTCCTTCTTTGACAATTTCACCATTTTCCATATCTATGGTAACCTCCATAGGCCCGTAGGGATGACCTATAATTAAAGTGTTGCAATCCTTCGCTCTTTGGCTGATTACATCATTGACTACTGTTCCTTTTATCTTTGAAGCAGCCCCTGTGCTGACGGCCCCCGTTATCATATAAGCCCTATGCATTTTCTGCATGGATGCAAGCCTTGCAACTAAATCCACTTCTTCTGCCTTTATAAGCACACCCTCTGGATTTACATAATCTTTCGGTGCTGTGACAAAACCTATTTTGGGATATGCGGGACTTTTGGAAGTTGCGAGCTTTCTATCCGGAACAATTCCTATCATTTCAGCTGCAATACTCCTGATTTCTTCAATCAGAGCCAGTTTTTCAGGCATTCCTTCAACTTCAACCGGAAGTTCAGTTCCTTTAAGCCCCAATTCTTCTGCGACAAGATATACAACGGGATTTCCTGCATCAACTATAGATACTGTAAATGTGCCCTTTTCACCTAAGTCGATATAATCCTTTGGGTTTCCTGTAGGTAGAAGCTTTCCTGTTATTGAACCGGCAGGATCAAAGAAATCAACCTTCAGTTTGGCACCTGTTCCGGGAACTCCGTGTATATGATAATCACCCTCGGATAAGACCAGGCCATCCTTAACGGGATATGTAACATGGATGATTTTATCGCTATTTGTATTGTAAATTCTGACAGTTGTTTGCGGTTCAACGGGCTTCAGCAGGTTTTGCGCTATTGCAAATATTCCGACTGCCGATGAGAGATTACCGCAGTTTCCCTTCCAGTCAATAATTGCCTTATCGACACTGACCTGTCCAAAGGTATAATCCACATCTGCATCTTCCCTATTAGACGGCCCAATGATGCAAACCTTACTTGTTAAAGAATTAGCCCCTCCCAATCCGTCAATTTGCCTTATATCCGGGCTTCCAAATACACATAACAGCAATTTGTCTCTTAATTCACCTGCAGGCGGAAGTACGCTTTCAAGAAAAAATACTCCTTTGCTTGTCCCCCCTCTTATGATGGAGCACGGTAAGGTAAACGCTTCTCTGAACATTTCACTACCCCCTTTAAATAGTATAATAATTTATTTTGAATGCCTTCTTCCCTGTATACATTAAACCATTAAGCGGATTTGCCTGATTATTTACCTGTTACGTAATTCAGCAAACCACCCTTAAGTATTATCTCGCCCTGCCTTTGGGTAAGGTTATTTTTTACTATAAATGTCTTATTCTTGGTAATATTGTTTACAACAATATTTTTTTCAAATATGACTTTTGGAACATTGTCGATAGACAATTTATCTCCAATACTAATTTCTTCATAGTCCTCTTCATTATCAAATATCAATGGCATGATCCCAAAATTAATCAGGTTTGCCTGGTGTATGCGCTCTATACTTTTTGCAATTACCGCTCTTACTCCCATAACCATCGGGCACATAGCCGCATGTTCCCTGGAGGATCCTTGCCCATAGCTTTCTCCTGCGACTATTACTGATGCATGGTTTTTTCCCTTTATTCTTTTGCAATTGTCATAAAATTTTTCATCTATGAATTGGAATACAAACTCGCAGGATTTTTCAATATTTGCCCTATAGTTCATTGCGGGACCCGCAGGTATTATGTCATCGGTATTTATCTTGTCCTTTACAACAATAGCAACCTCTGCTTCCAATTTTTCAGGCATTTTGGAATTAGCGGGCGGTTCTCCTATAAAAGGACTTCTGTATATCTTGTCCTCTCCTTTCGGAAGGATAACCATACTGTCATCTATTGCAAACAAGTCAGGCATCTCGACATATGGGTATTCTATTCCCAATGCAGCTCCATATGTAAGTTTTCCTGCTACCGCTGTTGCTGCTGCAGTTTCCGGGCTTACCAAATATACACCGCTGTTTTGAGTTCCGCATCTTCCTTTATAGTTGCGGTTATTTGTACGCACAGAAATTCCATAACTCTGTGGGGACTGGCCGTGGCCTATGCAAAATCCGCATCCGGATTCCAGAATTCTTGCTCCTGAAGCTACAATATCCGCCAAAGCCCCGTTTTCTGCAAGCATCTTCAATACCTGCCTTGAGCCCGGGACTATACCCAAGCTTATATTCGGATGGACTTTTCTGCCCTTCAATATTTTAGAAACCATCATTAAATCCTTAAATGATGAATTTGTGCAACTGCCGATTAAAACCTGGTTTACTTTCAAATCTTCAATTTCTGATACCTTTTTTACATTATCGGGACTGTGAGGCAAAGCTGCCAAGGGTTCCAGCTCTGACAAATCAATTTCAATTTCATCATCATAAACAGCATTTTCATCTGCACGGATCCTCTTCCAATCCTGTTCCCTTCCCTGCTGTTTAAAAAATCTAAGTGTCATTTCATCACTTGGAAATACAGATGCGGTAACACCGGTTTCTGCACCCATATTTGCAATTGTCCCTCGTTCCGGTACTGTTAAGTAATCCAACCCCGGACCGCTGTACTCCAAAACTGCTCCGACATTTCCTTTTGTCGTGATTCTCCGTAACACTTCAAGTATGATATCTTTCGCAGCCGTCCAATCATTTAATCTGCCGACCAGATTGACCTTAATAACCTTGGGATATTTAAAGTAAAATTCTCCTCCTCCCATAGCTACGGCAACATCCAAACCTCCTGCGCCTATGGCAACCATGCCTGCAGCACCGCATGTTACAGTATGGCTGTCTGTTCCGATAAGCGTACGCCCCGGTTTGCTGAACCTTTCCAGGTGTACCTGATGGCATATTCCATTTCCGGGTTTGGAAAAAAGAATCCCGTACTTGTTTGCTACAGTTCTTAAATAATTATGTACATCCGCATTTGCCGGACCCTCCTGAAACATCAAGTGGTCAACATATGAAACGGACAATTCTGTTTTAACTTCGGGAATATTCAGCGTTTCGAACTGCAAATATGCAATTGCTCCAAGGGCATCTTGCGTAAGGGTTTGATCGATCTTTATGCCTATTTCTTCCCCCGGCAGCATTTCTCCCTTAATGAGGTGCTCAGATATGACTTTTTGAAAAATATTTTTCCCCATCTTTATCTCCTTTTCAAATTTGCATTTCTTTTTTATCTACTGTATGCCCGCACTTAGATTAACAGATAATGCATAGTGTTAATAATGAAACCAACTGATTCATATAAGAAAAAAGACGCTAATCGTGAGGAAATGAATCCTTAAGGGCAATGACGCTGGTAATAACTTGTTTTGTTAGAATTTATTCGCATTGTGAATAATATTTTTCTCCTATTGAATAATTTTAAAATCTATTTAAAATTTAACCCAATTAAGCATATTTGTCAAGCAAAAACTCCATCAACCTTAGTGCAAAAATGTCCCGGGACAAAAAATATCAAGAGGACACGGAGACGCGAGACATGAGAAACGTCAGACTGTGTGATAATTCACCAAATGCATAAAAAATATCTATAAGGAAACTCTTTTTAAAAAGGGTGGGGCTGATGACAAAGTCACCAGCCTTTTACATTATATGGATATCGTA
>Ga0116191_1001106_pt1 | contig 22306 bp, 22 predicted proteins | sample AD_UKC111_MetaG_FD_89897 | JGI IMG/M metagenome (GOLD analysis project Ga0116191, IMG submission 89897) | Active sludge microbial communities of municipal wastewater-treating anaerobic digesters from Hong Kong - AD_UKC111_MetaG | ecosystem: Engineered > Bioreactor > Anaerobic > Digestate... | reverse complement strand
TTTAATCTATATTACATGTCATACTAATCTTGCCAGAAATGTTAACAGTCTGAAATCTTCAAAACATTCTTAAAACATATTGACAGGATTTACAGGATTTTAAATAAGGATTTACAGGATTTTAAATAAGGATTTACAGGATTATCTTATTTTTCATTAATATAATCCCGCATTTTTCTCTTTACTTGTACTGATGGGCCAAAGTTTATAAGTAATCCTATATCATATCCTGTCGCTTTAAGGTAATTTACAAGTTGAACTTCATGTTCTTTCACAAGTGTTTCGACAGCTTTTAGTTCCACCAAAACCTTATTTTCTACCAGCAAGTCCGCACAATAATTACCAATAATCTTTCCTTTATAGCGAACTTTTACAGGGACTTGCTGTTTTACCTCCAGGTTCTCTTGAAGCAGTTCTACTCTTAGAGCATTTTCATAAACTTTTTCAAGAAATCCAAACCCCAACTCATTATGCACATTAAATGCACATCTTATAATTTTTTCTGTTAAAGGTTTTTCATCCATGTTTACGGTAATCCTGTTAATCCTAATAATCCTGTTAATCCTGTCAATTTGTTTTACTGGAAGCGCACCAGCTCTACGCCGGCTTCTTCAAACAGGGCCAGGGACATCGGGTCGGGGTATTCGCCCTGAAAAACAATTTTTTTAATACCGGCGTTTATCAGAATCTTGGCGCATAAAACACAAGGCTGGTGAGTAACGTAATAAACCGCTCCCTTGATGGCAATACCGTGAACCGCCGCCTGAATTATAGCGTTTTGTTCAGCGTGCAGGCCCCGGCAGAGCTCATGGCGCTGGCCGGAGGGCACCCCCTGCTTTTCCCGCAGGCACCCTATTTCCAGGCAGTGCTTCAACCCCGCCGGCGCGCCGTTGTAGCCGCTGGCAAGGATACGCTTGTCCATAACGACGATAGACCCAACCTGCCTGCGCAGGCAGGTTGAACGGGTGGCAACCACGTTGGCTATATTCATAAAATACTGGTCCCAGTCCGGACGGGCTGTGGGACTCTGGGATGTGGGCCGTGGGCCGTTGGACGTGGGACACTGGGATGTAGGCCGTGAGCTGTGGGACGTGGGATTTTGGGGTATTACTTTCCCGTCGATTAAGTGACCTTCTTCAATATTGCAGTTGTTTTGATCGCTTGCCTGTTTTTTATGCTCCATGTCACACCTTATAAAAACGGATTCGTCGTTATAGAATGCAGACTACCTTGGGAAAACACCTGTGCGCAATAAATTCGCATCTACGATTTCAGTCGCAACAGCATCTGTCAGATATCAGAAACTTTCGCGGGGATGAAAAGACCTGGATGGAATGCCTGGATCCCACATCTCACGTCCCACTTCCCACTTCTCAATACAGAGGGTATTTTTCGCAAAGGGCGGCTACCTGCGCCTGCGCCTTGGCGACCTTTGCGCGGCTGTCGCGGTTGTCTATGGCGTAGTCCATTATTTCGGCAATTTGGCGCATGTCTTCTTCCTGCAAACCGCGGGTGGTTACCGCCGGGGTACCGATGCGAATACCGCTGGCAATGTTTGGCGGTTGGGGGTCGTACGGTATGGCATTTTTATTTACAGTCACGCCTACCTTGTCAAAAAGCTCCTGCACCTCTTTGCCTGTGATGTTTTTACTTCTTAAATCAACCAGGATCATGTGGTTATCGGTACCGCCCGACACCAGGTCAAAGCCCCGTTCCAACAGGGCGGCGGCCAGTGCCTTGGCGTTGCTCACAACCCTTTGCTGGTATTCTTTAAAACCTGGCTCCAATGCTTCTTTCAGCGCCACAGCCTTGGCGGCGATGATATGCATTAACGGCCCGCCCTGAATGCCCGGGAACACCGCCCTGTTAATTTTTACGCCGTACTTATCGCCGTATTTACTTAAAATCAGGCCGCCCCTCGGCCCGCGCAGGGTTTTATGAGTGGTGGTGGTCACCACGTCAGCATGCGGCACCGGACTCATATGCAGGCCCGCCGCCACCAGCCCGGCTATGTGCGCCATGTCGACAACCAAATAAGCTCCCACTTCTTCTGCTATTTCTTTCATCTTGTAAAAATCTATTTTCCGCGGGTAGGCGCTTGCCCCAGCCATGATTAATTTAGGTTTGGCCTTCATAGCCGCGCCAAAGACATTCTCGTAATTGATCAAGCCTGTTTCCTGTTCCACCCCGTAAAAAGCTATTTTAAAATACGCTCCTGAAATGTTGATCGGGCTGCCGTGGGTGAGGTGCCCACCGTGGGCAAGGTCCATCCCAAGTATTGTGTCACCGGGTTTCAGGAGTGCAAAATACACTGATGTGTTGGCCTGAGCGCCCGAATGAGGCTGTACATTGGCGTAATCGGCCCCGAATAGTTCTTTGGCCCGGGAAATAGCTAAATTCTCAGCTATGTCAACAAACTCGCAGCCCCCGTAATAGCGGCGGCCGGGGTATCCTTCAGCGTATTTGTTGGTCAAAACTGAGCTCTGCGCCTCCATAACCGCGCAGCTGGCCACATTCTCAGATGCGATAAGTTCCAGCGTGCGCCGCTGTCGCTGGGTTTCCAGCTCAATAGCACGAGCTATCTCGGGATCTGCTTCGGAAAGAGGGCGTAATAGACTCATAAAAAATCCTCCCCATGGCCGGCATTTACTGCCGGCTGCAACATGAATATTTTTTCTCTATAGAACTTATTTTATCTACACGGCGGGCGTGCCGCCCGCCTGTAAACTCTGACTCAAGCCAAACATCAATAATATCCCTGGCCAGGCCGGGGCCGATAACACGCCCGCCCATGGTCAGTATGTTGGCGTCATTATGCTCCCTGGACGCCCTGGCGGAAAAAGTATCATGACACTGGGCGGCCCTGATGCCGGGCACCTTATTGGCTGTAATCGCTACTCCTATACCTGTGCCGCAGCACAGCACGCCCCGGTCAAAATCACCTTTTTGCACAGCCTCGGCAATTTTCAAGGCCAGATCGGGATAATCCACTGGATCTTCTGAAAAAGTTCCAAAATCACTATATTCTATGCCGGAGTCCTTCAGATGCGCGGCTATCTCTTCTTTTAAACGGTATCCCCCGTGGTCACAGCCTAAAGCAATCTTCATATAATTGACAAACCCTTCTTTCGCCAGAATAAAGTGTATAGACAGGATTTAATACCAAGGTTCTACAACAAAGTGGGATTTTCCTCTTAAAGCCCCTTGATTAATCTTTTTCATTTGTTTTTTGCAAAAGCCTGTCCAGCACGCCGGTAATCAACTCTTCCAACCTGCGGGCACAGCGGCGGTATCCTGCCAGCGGCTGTCCAATCGGGTCCGGCACATCACCGGTGGAACCGGCGTATTCAGCCAGGGTAAAAACCTTTGCAGCAAACTGGGGAAAGATGTTTTTAACGTGTTCAAGGTGGCCTCTGGTCATGGTAAGAATCAAATCAGCCTCCAACGACTGACACTGGCTGAGCTTGGTTGCCCGGTGGTGTTTAAGGTTTATACCCATTTCGGACATTGCCCGCACCGCCTCCCGTGAGGCTGGTTCTTCCGGGAATGCCGCAATTCCGGCAGAAAAAAATTGCACATTACTGTTATTTCCGGCCCTGTCCCGCAAAAGCTTTTTTGCCAGTGCCTCGGCCATACTGCTGCGACAAGTGTTCCCGGTACAAACAAAGAGTATTTTCATGCTAGATCACCGCCTAAAACATTTTGACAGGATTCACAGGATTCTACGGATTTACAGGATTAATAATTTAAAAACCATTAATTTTTTATTTTCTAAAAAACTGCAAAAATCCCTGAAATACCAATCTTGGGTTCTATTTTTATTCATTATAACACTTAGGCTTTTTAATAACTTTTACTCTTGTTTAAAAATCCTGTTAATCCTTTTTAATCCTGTCAATCCTGTCAATTTGTTTCTTTAAAAGATCAGCTTGGCGCCGATGCCGACAAGGATCGCGCCGCCCAGAAGCTGAGCCCGCCCACCTACCCAACTTCCTACGAAGCGGCCCAAAATAAGCCCGCTGGCGGTCATCGCCCCGGCCACTATGCCTATTGTTCCCGCGGTGAGCAAAAGGTTTACCTGGCGGGCGCCCAGGGTAAAACCGACGCTCAGAGCATCCATGCTGACACTGGTTCCCAGCAGCACCAACCCCCAGGTGGTGAAGTTAACCGTCTTTATCTCTGTATCCCTGCCGCCCCGCATGGTAGCCCAGATCATTCTGGCGCCCAGGTAAACCAGGAGCAAAGCCCCGATCACAGACGCCGCCCTGCCGAGTTTGCTGCCTGCGAACTCACCTGCAAACCAGCCCGCCAGCGGCATGAAAATGTGAAAAACCAGCACGGTAACACTGATAATCAACATCTGCCGCCGGGTTACCCCGGCCAGCCCGATTCCCACACAAAGGGAGAAGGCGTCCGTACCCAGCGCCGCAGCTAGAATTATTAAGGCCGCAAAACTCATACCTGCCTCCCGCCCGGAGTTTATATCTATTTTCGCCAGAGTTCTCTCGTTTCATTTATTGGGCCGTCAGACATTTATAATGTGGCCGCCGGCAGCCTTTTTGAGGCGGTTCATTACCGCCAGACCCACACCGTGCTCAGCAAGCCCTTCGGCAAAAATAATATCCACCCCAAGATCATTAAAACGGCGCAGGGCTGAATACAGGACAGCCGCGACTGTTTCCGGCTTTTCCCTGCACCCGGCGACGACAACCTCGCCGCAGCGGGCAAAGTCATCACTATCGGAAAAAGTCAGGATTCCGACTTTCCTGCCTCTGGCTTTTTCCTGGCAGGCTAGTTCTTTAATTTTTGACGCCACAGCTTCCGGCTTGCCCAACACCAGCCGCAGCGGCGCCAGAGGAGCATAATGGATATATTTCATCCCGGGCGAAAGAGGCTTGTCATCCTTATTAAAGCCGGCTGCCGCAGCCGGGTCGACATCGACCTTACCCAAAACTTCTCTGAGATCCTCCGGGGTTATTCCCCCCGGCCTTAAAACCACAGGCGCCTGTGCAGTCAGATCAAGCACTGTTGATTCAACTCCGACGCCGGCGGGGCCGCCGTCAAGAACAGCTTCAATTCTGCCGTTTAAATCATGCATGACGTGTTCAGCCGAAGTAGGGCTTGGCCGCCCCGAGATGTTGGCGCTGGGAGCAGCCACGGGTACCCCCGCGGTCCTTATTAACGCGAGCGCAACCGGGTGATCAGGCATGCGCACCGCAACTGTACTGAGCCCGGCAGTAACCTCACCCGGCACTTTTTTAGCGACAGGGAGGACCAGCGTAAGGGGACCCGGCCAAAAAGCGTCCATCAACAGCTTCGCGGCGGCAGGAAAGCTCCCTGTCAGCTCGCTGACTTGCTCGCGGACTGCCACATGTACAATTATGGGATTGTCCGACGGACGCCCCTTGGCCTCGAAAATCCTGGCCACCGCCCGCCCGTCCAGGGCGTTTGCTCCCAAACCATACACCGTTTCAGTGGGAAACGCCACCAAACCTCCCCTGCGTAAAATCAGCGCCGCTTCTTCAATAGCTTTCCGCTCAGGATGAACCGGGTCAACTTTAATGTGCAGGGTGGCTATACTGCTTTCAGTCATACACTGCCACCTCATCTAACCGTAAAACTTCCATAATAAACGCTTTTAAATTATAATCCCAAATTTTACTGTTTTCAACCGGCCTATTGGGACGTGGGACGTGGGATCCAGGCATTCCATCCAGGTCTTTTTACCCCGGCCCACATCCCAGATATTCAGCCACCACCAGCCTGTCCAACCCCGCCAGGTCCTTCACAACAGACGCTTTCCATTGACTTGGGTGTAATAAATCCAGCGCCTGCCGCCCCTGGTTAAAGCCAATTTCAAAGAGGAGCGCTCCTCCCTTTTTGAGGTATATTTCAGCTTGCGGAATCAGGCGGCGGTAATGTTCCAGCCCGTCACCGCCCCCGTCCAGGGCCAGCAAAGGCTCAAACAGTCTGACCTCCCCGGGCAGCGCTGAAAGGTCACCCGTGGCAATATAAGGCAGGTTGGCGGCGACCAGGTCTGCCTGGCCTGGCTGCAGCACACCGGACAGCGGGTCCAGCAGGCTGCCTTCATAAAAAAACACCCTGCCGGCAACGCCATTTTCAGCGGCATTGCGCCGGGCAGCTGCCAGTGCTTCCGGGGAGCAGTCTATGGCGTATACCAACGCTCCGGGGTTATAAAAAGCCAGGCTGACAGCGATAGCCCCGCTGCCTGTCCCTACGTCTACCACTGTACTGGCGGCAGGCATAAGTTTCAGCGCTGTTTCTACCAGCAGTTCGGTCTCGGGCCGGGGGATCAAAACGGCGCGATTAACCATAAAATCGAGCCCCATAAATTCCTTGCGGCCTGTTATATAAGCTACCGGTTCACCACCGCGCCGCCTGCGGGTGAGCTCGCGAAATAAGACTTCTTCCTCTTCTGACAGCCGCCGGTTACTATTGGCATATACTCCCGCCCGGTCAAGGCCGGTTACATGGCACAGCAGCACTGCGGCATCCAGGTCCGGCGAATCGCTGCCCGCTTCTTTGAATTGCAGCACGGCCTGTCTAAGGGCCGACCTAAAGGTTATAGCCAAGGCGTTCATCCCATTCTAACAGCACTTGCTGGTTTTACACAAAGGGCCGAATTCATTCGGCCCTGCTCTCGAGACATTCTTATTCTTATTCACTGCATCCTTTAATCCAGCTGCTTTAAACGCTCGGCCTGGTCGGTGGTTATAAGCGTCTCAATAATTTCATCCAGGTCGCCTTCGAGAACCCCGTCCAGGCGGTGCAGCGTCAAGCCGACCCGGTGATCGGTAACCCTGTTTTGCGGAAAGTTGTAAGTGCGGATCCGTTCACTGCGGTCCCCTGTCCCTACCATCGATTTCCTGGTGCTTGACATTTTTTGCTGGTGTTCTTCCTGCGCCCGGTCCAGCAGGCGAGCCCGTAAAACCTTCAACGCCTTGTCCTTGTTTTTATGCTGCGACTTCTCATCCTGCATGGAAACTACTATGCCGGTGGGGATATGAGTAATACGCACCGCGGACTGGGTGGTGTTAACAGACTGACCGCCGTGACCTGACGCGCAGAACACGTCAATTCTTAAATCGTTGGGGTCGATCTCAATATCCACATCTTCCGCTTCCGGCAGCACCGCAACAGTAGCCGCGGAGGTATGAATACGCCCCCCGGACTCAGTGGTGGGAATACGCTGCACCCTGTGCACACCGCTCTCAAACTTAAAATAGCTGTAGGCGCCTTTGCCCTGGATCAGGCAGATTAACTCTTTAAAGCCGCCGATATCAGTATAGTTCGCGTTTAACACCTCTGTTTTCCAGTTCTGCCTCTCAGCATAACGTGTGTACATGCGGAATAAGTCCGCCGCAAAAAGTGCGGCCTCCTCACCGCCGGTGCCGGCGCGTATTTCTAAAATAACGTTTTTATCGTCATTGGGATCCTTCGGCAGCAGCAGAATCTTAAGCCGCTGCTCCAGGCGTGACTTTTTTTCCGTAAGGTCATCAAGCTCAGCCTGGGCCATTTCGCGCAATTCAGCGTCCGGCTCCTCACTGAGAAGGGTTTTGGCCTCCTGCAGCTCTTTCGTGACTTTCTTGAAGTCACGGTAAACAGCCACAACATCGGCTAAATCAGCGTGAGCCTTGACGTATTGCTGCCAGCGGCTGAGATCGGCCATAACTTCGGGGTCCCCAATCAGGCTGCCCAGTTCCTCATATCTTTCCTCCAGGCTGGCCAGTCTTTCCAACACTATTCTGCACCTTCCTTCAACACAGCCCCAAAGGCGGCGATAGCCACCTCCACCTGACCGTCGTCAGGCGGGTTGGTGGTAAGTTTCTGCAGCCACAAACCCGGAGCTATCAAAACACGGCAGATGGGAGCGGTAGCGTACTTACCTGATAGTTTAACCAATTCATACGAAATACCTGCTAAAACAGGCAGGAGGATAACCCTGGAGAGGATCCTCCACCATAATACCTGTTTCCCCAGCAGTGAAAAGATCAGGATACTCAAGATTATCACTATTAAAAGAAAACTGGTGCCGCACCTGGGATGAAGGGTGGAATAACGCTGCACCCGCTCCACAGTCAATTGGTCACCGGCCTCGTAGGCGTTGATCACTTTATGCTCCGCGCCATGGTACTGAAAAACACGTTTGATGTCACCAATTCTGCCGATGGCCACCACATAGATCAGAAAGACTGCTACCCGGAAAAAACCTTCAATGAGGTTCTGGACCAGGCTGCCGGGCGCTATTTTGATCAGCAGGTGGGCAGCCGCCGTAGGAAGTATGGCGAAAAGAAAAACAGCCAGTCCCAGGGAAAATATGATTGTAAGCACTATTTCCTTGGTAGTCAGCTTCTCTTCCTCTTCTTCTCCCATAGCCTGGTTGGCGGAATAGGTCAAAGCCTCAATGCCTAAAACCAGGGATTCTATCAGCACCACCACGCCGCGCACCATAGGCCATTTCAATACCGGCACCCGCTTGGTAAGAGAACCCACTTTCTTTTCATCAACTACAATATTTTGATCCGGCCGGCGGACGGCAATGGCCCGTGAATCAGGGCCCCGCATCATTACCCCTTCAATGACAGCCTGACCTCCATATTGAAACGGGGAACCCATCGCATAACCCCCTTTAGTAGAAATAGCAGAGCGCTCGCTCTGCTACATTTCCTTATTTCGTCAAGCCGTATTTCTTGCGGAAGCGTTCGGCCCTCCCGCCGGTCTCGATTGTCCGCTGCGAGCCGGTGTAAAAGGGGTGGCATTTAGAACATATTTCTACACGCAGTTCTTTTTTAGTTGAACCGGTCTCAAACGTCTCACCACAAACGCAGGACACTTTGGCCTTCCCGTATTTCGGGTGTATGTTTTCTTTCACCGGATTTCACCTCTTTTCGTTCATACAAAGGAACACACTTCCTAATTATAGCATAATGCCATCCGCACCGCAAGAAGATTGTTTTGGGCTTTAAAAACAAATTGACAGGATTAACAGGATTAACAGGATTAAATTGGATTAACAGGTTTAAAAACTAAACTGTAATAGTATACTTCCAAATTACTTCACTTTTATATTATTACGATCCCTGGATAAAAAATTTAAAAATTATATTATAAATTTATTTACAATACTTTAAGACATTAACTTGTTTTTTTAATAGTGTTATCCTTTAATCTTGTAAATCATTTTTAATCCTGTAAATCCTGTCAATTTGTTTTATCTTAATTCTACCTTACCGGACGGCTGAAACTGCCGACTGTAAGCCCGGGAACCTCCCGCAGCATTTCTATCAGGGCGGGTATGCCCAACACTTCACCGCTTTGAGGCGGCAAGTGCTGAAAAAGAAAATCGGGGTCGATATTGAGGTTGCGCAGCTGGATCATGTTCACACCAGTGTCGCGCACCAACTCCAGTAATGCCCGCGTCTCTTCCTCCCGGTCCGTGAGACCGGGGCATACAAGCAAGTTCAATGAGGTGTACACGCCGCCGCTGACTGCAATTTTGATTGAATTGCGGACATCAGCAAGGTCAAAATTATGAGGCCGGTGGTAGGTTTTATATGTTTCCTCCCCGGCGCCGATCAAGGTAACCCGGAGCGCGTCCAGGCCGGCCCGGCAGATATCTGCCACCCCGGCGGTAAATCCCGCGTTGCTGTTCATATTGATAGTGCCCCCGCCGGTATTCCCCCTGATCATTTCTATAGCTTTTACTATGGTCTTGGCGGCCAGGGCGGGCTCTCCTTCGCAGCCCTGACCGAAACTGACTATGGGACCATCCCCGCTGCGGAGGTGAGGGACCGCAATTTCCGCAATCTCCCCAGGCTCCGGCTGGTATTCTATCCGTGCCTGCGGTGAGGGACAGCATTCCGCGGGCTGTTTGGAAATACAGCCCAGACAGCCGGCATTACAGGCCGGAGAAACAGGTATGCCCCCCTCCCAGCGGCCGTAAAAAATATTCTGGGCGGTGAAACAGTGGTACTCCAGGGCACAGTGGGCCAGCTGGCGCAGAATGCGGTTGGCCGGGTATTGTTTTACTTTTTCTGTGACGAGTGCCGGCAGCCCGCTGGAATCGTAATGGGCCGGGGCCCAGCGTTCTGGATTGTCCGTCTTACAGGCGGCGACAAACATTTCCCCATCCCTGCAGGCTACAGCCGCGTAACCCAGCAGGGGCGCCGGCCTTTCTGCCTGAGCCCGCTGATAAGAAGGCAGCAGGGTGCGGGTGTAACCCTGGGGCAGCAGCGCTCCTACCGCCCAGGCCCGCCCTTTCCGCCACGGGTTGCGCTCAAGCAGGGAAAAACGTCCGGCACGGCTTACCCCCACAGGCCTGCCGCCGGGCACCATGACCAGGGAAGCCCCCGCCGGAAGTTTTTCCAGATCATCTTCATTAAGTTCGATAAAACGGTCCCCTGTACGTCCGGTAGCCCGCAGGCTGTGGTGGTCATACAGCTGCCCGTCATCACCTGCAAAAACCAGGCGGTACATCCTTTAACCCCCGTTCAAGATTTCACATGCAACAATTATAAAGCATATCCCGGGGCAAGACAAAGCAATTTAGTCGTAAGCTACAGGACGTAGGCCGCAGGTATATTCTGCATTCCTATTGGGTCGAAGAGCCCCGAAGCATTGCTTACATATTTACGTCCTACGACTTACGGCTTATAGCCTATTTTTGCCTCCCCTTGTCTCACCTTAAAGTATGAAAGCCGCCCCGGGGGCGGCTTCATTTTTATCCGTAGTAGCTTTCTTTTTCCAGGTAATTTAACGGGTTAAGCGGCACACCGTTTTTAAGCACCTCCAGGTGCAGGTGCGGCCCCGTCGAGCGACCGGTATTGCCGGACAGGGCAATTACAGTACTTGTGTCAACAGAACTGCCCTCGGCAACCAGCAATTTGGAACAGTGGGCGTAAAGTGTACGTGTCCCGTCACCGTGGTCAATGATCACGGCAAGACCGTAAGTCCCCCTGGGGCCGGCGAATACAACCCGTCCGGCTGCTGTCGCCCTTACCGGGGTCCCCTCTTCCGCAGCTATGTCTATCCCTTCGTGCTGCTTGCCGTCCCTCGGCCCAAAGGGAGATGTTATCACTCCCGCCAGCGGCCATGACATGGGCCATGCCGCCTGCCCCCTGGACACAGCCGAGGTTTCCTGGCTCCGCGAGTTACATGGAATCAAAATCTTTTGTCCGGCAGCAATACTGTTTAAATTGGCCAGCCCGTTCCGGGCGCCGATTTGATTTGCCTCAACATTGTACTTCCCGGCGATTTCCAGTAAGGTCTCACCTGGCTGCACCCGGTGCACCAGACAGTCAGACGGCACTTTCAACAGCTGGCCTGAACAGATTTTATCCGGATCGGACAGGCTGTTCGCCGCAGCCAGTGTGTCCAGGGACAAATTATTCTTTCTGGCTATTTCCAACAAGGTGTCACCCGGTTTGACTTCATAAAGGACCTGCGGCGCGACTGCTGCAACAACAGGAGGCGCTATATAGGGAGCGCCGTCCACAACCAGTTCGTCAAGCCGCGCGAAAGCGGGACAAGCCGAACAAAGGACAACCGCGGCAGAAAAAACCGCTATCAAGGTCTGAATTTTTTTTACTTTTATTTGTAAAATTCGCATTAAATAAACCACCTCTTCACAGGCAAATCACTTGATAGTTTTGCCGGAAGAGGCAGTTTTTATACATAATGACAAACATATTTATGTTCCGGCGCTGTAATTACCTTTGCGCCCGGTTTCCGTGCGCCCGTTGGCGATAATTTCAGCGCGCCGCAGGTGCTGGAAAGCCTGCAGCAGGTCCCGGTTGGTCCTGGTCCTTTTCATCTGCTCCACCAGCATCTCCATGGCCTCCCAGGGCGCCGCTCCAACAGTGGCCTTGCGGAACTGCCAGATCATTTCCAGCTCTTCTTTTGTAAGAAGGAGTTCTTCTTTGCGTGTTCCGGAGCGCAGCACGTCAATAGCAGGGAAAAGCCTTCTCTCGGCAAGCCGCCGGTCCAGGATCAGCTCCATATTGCCGGTTCCCTTGAACTCTTCAAAAATAACATCGTCCATCCGGCTGCCTGTTTCAATCAGGGCAGTGGCCAAAATAGTCAGGCTGCCGCCTTCTTCCAGGTTGCGCGCCGCTCCAAAAAACCGCTTGGGCTTATGCAGGGCTGAAGGGTCCACTCCGCCCGACAGCGTGCGCCCGCTGGGGGGGACCACAAGGTTGTGGGCTCTGGCCAGGCGGGTGATACTGTCCAAAAGGATGACCACGTCGTACCCGTGTTCCACCAGGCGTTTGGCCCGCTCCAGAACCATGTCCGCAACCTTCACATGGTTTTCCGGCGGTTCGTCGAAGGTTGAACTGACTACCTCACCATTTACTGAACGCTCTATATCGGTAACTTCCTCCGGCCGCTCGTCGATCAGCAGAACCATCAGATAGATTTCCGGGTGGTTCGTGGTGATACTGTTGGCGATTTCTTTCAGGAGAATAGTTTTACCTGCTTTGGGCGGGGATACGATTAACCCTCTCTGTCCTTTACCGATCGGGGCCAGAAGGTCGATGATACGGGTCGAAAATTTGTCTTGCTGGGTTTCCATAGTGATCCGTTCCAGAGGATAAAGGGGGGTTAGCCCATCGAAGTGGAGTCTTTCAGCTGCCCGATCCGGGTCTATAGCGTTAATCTGCTCTACCCGGAGCAGTGCGAAATACCTTTCGCTATCCTTGGGGCGCCGCACCTGGCCGGCAACAAGATCGCCCGTACGCATATCAAAACGCCTGATTTGGGAAGATGAAACGTAGATATCATCGTTGCTTGGAAGGTACTGGAAGGGCCTTAAAAACCCGTAACCGTCGGGCAGGATTTCAAGAACTCCTTTAGCATATAAATACCCGGTCTTTTCGGTCTTAGCTTTTAGGATCTCAAAGATAAGTTCTTTTTTACGCAGTTTATAATAACCGGGCAATTCCATTTCTTTAGCGATCTTGTACAGTTCGACCATGGTTTTGTTTTCTAGGTCGGCATAATTCAAAGGCAACCCCCCAGACAAAAATATACTTTAACCAATTTTATAACCAAAGGAGGACAGTTTTATGCGCCCCCGCAACGCCTGCATTTGATCAAAAACAAGATCAGAAAATACACCAGCACAAATACCAATGTGGCGTTCAGCACGCTGCCCAGCAGGAACGGGTATCCATGCTCCACCAGGCTGTTAATGAAGTTGGTGACAATCGAAGGTCCGGCATCTATAAGATACGGCATGTCCGGGCCCGGCATATCTCCTAAAAAGACTTTCCCCACCATTAAATTTAAAGTATAGAAAAAAGGAACGGCCAGTTTAAAAAAAACTACCGTCGCTACCGCCGCCACAGGGTTGCAGCGGATGAGGCGGGCAACGAGGTAGGAAAGAGGAATGCTGATGATCGGAATGGGAAGAAAATCAAAAGCTAAACCCAACGCCACCCCTTTTGCTATTTTTTTAGGTGAGTCGGGCAGTTCCATCATTCTGTTATAGTAATTTCTGATCGTTTCTAAAACCGGCGTGGCTATTTTCTTTTTAAAGTAAAGCACTCCTTGAAAAAACACGGTATAACTCCTTTTACTGGTCAAAAGATTTGAGCCGATAAGAGACGTTTATACTGTTTATTCTATATTATTTCCAGTCTGAAGGCAAAACATCTTTATCGCACGTATTCGAGGATATTTCCCTGTATTAGACAACTCGGTTACTTATTTTTTACTGTTTCCCAGTCCTCAAGAAACTTCTTAACGCCCGCGTCAGTGAGCGGGTGTTTGATCATCTGCATGATTACCTTATAGGGGACCGTGGCAATATGCGCGCCTGCCCTGGCAGCGGCTGTGACGTGGACAGGGTGGCGGATGCTGGCCGCTATTACCTGAGTAGGCAGCTGGTGCCTGTCAAATATTTCCATAATGTCATACACCAGGTCCATTCCGTCCTGGCTGATATCGTCCAGCCGGCCTACAAAGGGGCTGACATAGGCAGCGCCGGCCCTTGCCGCAAGCAAGGCCTGGTTGGCTGAAAAGATCAGGGTTACATTAGTGCGGATCTTTTTGCCGGCCAAAATCTTGGTTGCTTTTAAACCCTCCGCGGTCATTGGTATCTTGATCACGATATTGGGATGGATTGCCGACAGTTCAACAGCCTCGGAGACCATGCCCGGCGCGTCTGTGCTTACCGCCTCGGCGCTGATGGGGCCGTCGACTATGGATACGATTTCACGCACCACCTGGGCAAAATTCCGCCCCTCCCTGGCAATTAAGGAAGGGTTGGTGGTAACGCCGCAAATCACACCGAGAGCATATGCTTCCCTTATTTCCTCCACATTGGCGGTATCAATGAAAAGCTTCATTTTCTAAGACACCTCCTATTTTGGTAGTGGGATGTGGGCCGTGGGACGTGGGTTTCCGGGGCATTCCATCCGGGACTAAAAAATTTATTCTACCCGGTTAACTTGTCGCCGAAAACAGTGCGAATGAATTCGCACCTACAATTTCATTCCCAATTCTCACGTCCCATTTCCCACTTCTCATTACGCTTTGTTGTCGCTGCCGAATACTCTGATTTTTTCCCTGATTATGTTTATGGCCGCCTCTCTGGCGGGACCCAGCATCTTGCGGGGATCGATTTCCCGGGGGTTGGCTTCCAGGACCTTGCGGGCGGCTTCAGTAAACGCTTCGCGGATATTGGTGTCAATATTGACCTTGCGCACACCCAGGCCGATGGCTGCGCGGATGGCGTCATCAGGCACCCCGGATGAGCCGTGCAGGACAATAGGTATGCCCACAAGCGACTTAATCTTCTCCAGGCGCTCCAAATCTAACTTGGGTGTCCCTTTATACTGGCCGTGCGCCGTGCCGATAGCGATGGCCAGAGAGTCCACTCCGGTTTCACTTACAAAAATTTTGGCCTCTTCAGGGTCGGTGAAAAACGCATCGCGCTCGCTGACTGTAATGTCGTCTTCAGTACCGCCTATTTTACCCAGCTCAGCCTCCACCGAAACACCGACCGCCCTGGCCACATCCAGCACCCTTTTGGTAAGCTTGATGTTTTCAGCCAGTGATAATTTCGAGCCGTCAATCATCACCGAGGTAAAGCCGGAGCGCACACACTGAACCACCTGTTCAAAGCTGGTGCCGTGATCGAGATGAAGCGCCACCGGTACACTTGTCTGTTCCGCGGCTAACCTGGCCATGGTGGTTATATAGTCTATGCCGGCGTATTTTATAGCGCCCTGGCTTGCCTGCATTATCACCGGGGCATTTTCCGCTTCGGCAGCCGCGGTAATAGCCTGCACAATCTCCATATTGTTGCAGTTAAAAGCTCCCACCGCGTAACCACCGGCTTCAGCCTTGCGCAGCAGTTCAGTTACACCCACTAATGGCACTAAAATAACCTCCTTCATAAATAGGCTCATGAAAAAACAAGAACGGGGCATGTAAAACGCTGACTTTTGTTGTCAGCACAAAACAATAGCGACCATATTCAATTTATGGAAAAACCAAAAAATTATTAATGGATTTTTAGGCCATTTTACCACAGTATGGCCGGAGGGGGGGTAAATTATGTTTTGCTTCTTTTGCGGCGGGCTTTCTTGAGCTTGCTCGTGTTAGCCAGGCTGTCCAGACACTTAAACCCGTGCCGGGCAAGTTCAATGCTTTCAACCTGTCTGATAACGTTCAGGTCTTCCTCCGTTTCAGCGTAAATAATATTTATACTGTCACATTCTTTACAGTGAAGTTCCAGGCAGTCCGGAAACAGCTCGACCTCAATCTTATAATTGCCGCACTGACAATACAGCTCGCCCTGTTCTGCAATTTCGTGCAAACAGTTGAGCACTTCATACATAATATTTGAATTGTGAAAATAACCGTCACAATTAATCTCATCCACCAGAGCTTCCAGTTCCTGTTCCTGGTCCGATATTATTTGCCTGACCTTCGACTCCGGCCCGATATAACCCAATTCCAACTCGGTATCCTGACAGGAAAGCCTGATAATCTCCCCGGACCAGAGCGACTTGCCGGATACTTCAATAAAATGTTTGGTTTCACAAACCAGGCAAGGGATCTGAAGCCAATAAGAAGAGTTGTTCTTGGTATTGACGATCAGTTTGACCGTACCGCAAGAACAATTTATGTTAACCGTTTTACTTTTGCAGATAGCGAACCGGGAAAAATCGTGATACTCCATTTTCCCGCATTCCGGACAACGCATGGCCATAACAGCATTTGTTGTAATAAGCATTGCTTAAATCCCCCCAAAGCACCGCGAAATATTCACGCCGCTTCAAAAAGCTTTATTACTCCTTCGCCATTAATTAAAAAAGTCCTCCTTAAGCCAGAGCGCCAAACCCATAAATTCGTCACCTGCCGTGGAGGTTATTTTTGACTTTAGCTTATTTTCGTCATCTTTTTTTCAACTTAATAGTATCAACCGATCTCTTTCCTGGTAAAGATCCGCTCCTCTCTAGTTATGAGCAGTTCCTTGACCAGACAGCGGACCTCATTCAAGTCAAAAGGCTTATTAATATAATGTTTAACCCCTCTTCTTTTGGCCTCGGTTACGATATCCAGCTCGCCATAGGCGGTCATCATTACCACCGGCACGCCGGGGACTATTTTGCCGAGTTCTTCCAGGGTATCCAGCCCATTCATACCGGGCATCTTAATGTCCAGCAGCACAAGTGAAGGACGGCTGGCGATTGCTTTATTAACAGCTTCTGCTCCGCTGCAGGCTGTTTCAACATGGTAGCCTTCTTCGCCGAAAACCTCTGCTAAAAAGCGGCGCACTCCCGCTTGATCGTCAACTATCAAAAGGCTGTAAGCTTTTGCCGGCACATTCTCACTCCTTCCGTTACTAGAAAGGAAAAGTAACAATAAACATTCTCCGGCATTTACAAATTTCCTCCAGGGGCGGAATAAATATTATGAATCTGATTTTTAGAAGTAACCGGGTAAATTAGCGTTATAAGGCAAGGAAACAGCTATTACCAGCAGTGCAATGAACAGGAAAATTCCAAATAAGACCAGCGCCAGAAAAGGTGTCAGCACCGTTAAAACCGAACGGCCTGCAGACAGCCGGTGCACTGCCCCGACACCAATCACCATCAGGATAATACTCCAGATCCATACCGCCAGCCCGGCCAGACCCAATAATATGGTTACAGCTGTGTTCCCCATCCCGAACCAGTATCCTAAAAACTGAAAGGGTATTAATACGGCCGACGGCAAGCCGGCCAGGCCGACTGCGGCAAAAACGCCCATGGCGCTGCCCCGGCCCCCCAGGAGGTCGGCGATCAGGTGCAAAACCGCACTGTAGCCGAACCATTTCACATAACCTATAAGAAGTGATAAAATCACCCAGAAGGGCGCCATTACCCGCAACACCGGCAGAAGTTGTTCCAGGCCGGATGCCTGCAGGCTTTGCTCCAAAACTCTTGACAAAGTGAGGTATCCCATGGTTGTGCCCAGAAGGATAAGGATAGTGACTACGATCGCCACCAGGCCGAGCGGCGGCGCTCCAGCTACTGTTTTCATTGTTTTAACCGGTTCAAAAAGCACACCATAAAAGAGCTCCAAAAAACCCGGGGTTGATTCTTGGCTGCCGCCTGGCGGGTCAGCTGCAATGCTGTTGTTTTCTGCCGCAGTGTCTGTATTTAAACTTACCGGCTCTTGTCCGCCCTGGTCATCATTAGTTTCTGTCTTTTCCGTACCAGGATCTTCATTCATAGCATTATCCTCCTTCCAGGTGATCATTTTAGATTTATGATTATTTCTTTTACTCAGTAAACAAATCGACAGGATTTACAGGATTAAAAGGATTTACAGGATTTTTTTAAATATATAAAAGACTTTTTATGATTATTTCTTTATCCATTAACATCAATTAAACATTGTCAAGTAAAAATTTTGCAAGTTAAATTTTAAATGAAAATGTTTAAAATCCTGTTAATCTTTTAAAATCCGGTAAATCCTGTCAAATTGTTTTTCTTTTCACTGAGCTAACGGTATAACCGTTTTTAGATTAATGGTGTTTCTGTCTTCTCCCCGGCTTGACAGGAGGGACCCTGCCACCCCCCAAAAGGTTTGCCCGCCGGAGCCGGCGAATAATTCGCGGAAAATATTCTTTTGTCCCAATTCCACAATGGCCGGTTCTCCCTGAATACCAGCCAGGCTGCCGGCTAACAGAACGGCGTCGTGAAAGTCGCCAAGCTGGTCAACCAAACCAAGTTCCTTGGCCTGCCGGCCTGTAAAGACCCTGCCGTCGGCCAGCGGCCTGATCTCAGCGGCGTTTTTATGCCTGCCCTGCGCCACGTGATCAATAAACTGGCTGTAAATATCGTCGATCATGGACTGGTAGATAGCCCTTTCCTCAGGAGTCGACGACCTGGCGGAAGATCCCATGTCCTTGTAAGGACCGCTTTTAAATGTTTCCGTGTCGGCGCCGATTTTCCCGTACAGGCCTTGTAAATCCAGGCGTTCCATGATTACTCCGATACTGCCGGTCAGGGTTCCGGGATTGGCCACAATTTGGTCCGACCCGGCGGCTATCCAGTAAGCCCCCGATGCTGCCGTGTCTCCCATGGAAGCAACTACTATCTTACCTGATTTTCTGAGACGTTCCAGTTCAGCGCCTATTTCCTGGGCTGCCGCCGCTGTACCGCCGGGGCTGTTCAACCTGATCACCACAGCCTTTAGTGCCGGGTCTCTGGCCGCTTCCCTTAAAGCGGAGGCAATTTCCCCGGAACCTGCTTGGGATTCCCAAAGCCCGCTCCCACTCCGGTCACTGGTGATCGCTCCTTCTATGTAAATAACCCCTACTTCTCCGCTTCTCGCTCCGGCGCCGGCAGACGCCTTGTTGCCCGGTTTCACGGCTAAGGCAATGACCAGAGAAAGAGCAATCACTCCCAACACAATCCCGGCAATAACTTTTTTCATAAATTGTCCATCCTCCCCACCATGTTATTGTCCTGTCATAACCAGATTCTACCCTTAAAACACTGTAAAATACTACTCCTGCCAATAGAAAAAAGCTTTGGTTTTATCCAAAGCTGCCCGGACTAAAAATCTATTAGTTTAGACTCTTTATATTTCAGGGAAGCTCCGATAAACTCCCTGAACAACGGGTGAGGCCGGTTCGGGCGGGACTTGAATTCCGGGTGAAACTGGGTGGCCAAAAACCAGGGATGGCCCGGCAGCTCCACAATCTCCACCAGGTAGCCGCTGGGCAAAGTTCCGCTGAACACCAGGCCTTTTTGAGCGAGTTCGTCGCGGTAAGTGTTATTCAGTTCATAACGGTGCCGGTGTCTTTCTTCAATAGTATCCTGACCATAGCAGTGATAGGCCAGGGTGCCCGGCTGAAGCTTGCAGGGATACTTGCCAAGCCGCATCGTGCCGCCTTTTTGGTCCAGGTCTTTTTGTTCCGGCAGCAGGTCGATCACCGGATAATTGGTAGCGGGATTAAACTCAGTGCTGTTGGCGTCAAGCCAGCCAATTACGTTGCGTGAGAACTCCACCACCGCCAGCTGCATGCCAAGGCAAAGCCCCAAATATGGCACATTGTTTTCACGGGCAAAACGAATGGCCTCAATCTTTCCTTCAATACCACGGTCTCCAAAACCGCCCGGCACCAGGATACCGTCGACATCCCTCAGCATTTCCTCAGCATCGGCACGCGACACTTCCTCCGAATTAATCCACCTTATATCAATGGCGCTGCCGTGGTAAAAGCCGGCATGGCGCAAAGACTCGGCCACACTCAGGTAAGCGTCGTGCAGGGACACATATTTGCCCACAAGCCCTATTGTAGCCTGGTAGCGCAGGTTTTTCAGCCTGACCACCATTTCCCGCCAGTCGGTCAGGTTGGGCAAAGCCGTAGTTACACCCAGCTTTTCCAGGACTATATCGGCCAGACCTTCTTCCTCAAGCATCAAAGGCACTTCATAAATAGACGGCGCGTCTACAGCCTGGATCACCGCCTCCTTATCAATGTCACAGAACAAAGCCAGTTTTTCTTCCATATCTTTGGTCAAGGGTTTTTCTGTCCGGCAAACAATAACATCGGGCTGGATGCCTATGCTCCTTAATTCCTTGACGCTGTGCTGGGTAGGTTTTGTTTTAAGCTCATTGGCGGCGCGCAGGTAAGGAACCAGGGTCACGTGAATGTACACCGTGTTCCGCTTGCCCAGGTCGCTTTTTAACTGGCGAATCGCTTCCAGAAACGGGAGCGATTCAATATCGCCCACGGTGCCTCCGATTTCGGTGATGATCACGTCTGCGTTGGATTCGGTGGCCACGCGGCGGACCTGCTCCTTAATTTCGTTGGTGATATGAGGGATTACTTGAACCGTGCCGCCGAGGAAATCACCCCGGCGTTCTTTATTGATTACCGCGCTGTAAATACCACCGGTCGTAACATTGCAGCTGCGGGAGATATTTATGTCAATAAAGCGCTCATAGTGTCCCAGGTCCAGATCCGTTTCGGCGCCATCTTCGGTGACGAAAACTTCCCCATGCTGATAAGGGCTCATTGTGCCCGGGTCCACGTTGATATAAGGGTCCAACTTCTGGATAGCCACCTTCAGGCCGCGGCTTTTTAAAAGGCGCCCCAGGGAGGCGGCTGTTATCCCCTTACCCAACGAAGAGACCACCCCGCCGGTAACAAAAACGAATTTGGCCATGGTCAGCCTCCTGTTATTATATGGTAGTCAGGCATTTTAAAACTGCCTCTCCCATTCTATCTTTTTATAAGTATACGAGTCAATAGAGCGTTTAAAAATTTGATGCGTTCCCTCTTTTACATTCTCTCCGGCGCGGTCAGGCCAAGCAGGCCGAGGGCATTTTTCAGGGTAATTTTCGTGGCTTCGACCAGTATCAATCGGGCCTCGGAAAGGGCCTGATCGCTGGTAATCACCCTGTGGCTGTTGTAAAAACTGTGCAGCAGGCCAGCCAATTCATGCAGGTAGCGGGCGATGCGCTGCGGCGCCAGGCCGGAAGCGGCGGAGGCCACTTCTTCCGGAAAGTCCGCGAGTTTCCTGGCCAGTGCCAGTTCATACTCTTCTTTTAGTAAATTAAAATTCGCCTGGGAGGGATCCGGCATATGTCCGCCCTGCTCCGCGTACTGCCTTAAAATACTGCAGATGCGGGCGTGGGCGTACTGGATGTAATACACCGGGTTCTCGTTGGTTTCCGCTTTGGCCAGGTCCAGGTCGAAATCCAGATGGCTGTCTGAGCCGCGCATGACAAAGAAGTAGCGGGCCGCGTCCCGGCCCACCTCGGCGACAAGCTCCTCCAGGGTCACAAACTGGCCGGAGCGTTTGGACATACGTACTATCTCGCCCCCCTTGTACAGCCGGACCAACTGCATGATCACCACTTCCAAAGAGGCAGGTTCAAAACCCAGGGCTTTCACCGCGGCTTTCATCCGGGGCACATGACCGTGGTGGTCAGCCCCCCAGATATCTATCACCCACTCAAAACCTCTCTGGTACTTGTTGCGGTGGTAGGCGATATCAGAAGCGAAGTAAGTGGGAATGCCGTTCGACCGCACTACCACCTCGTCTTTTTCTACGCCAAAATTAGTCGCTTTAAACCACTGGGCTCCTTCACTCTCGTAGATATAGCCGCGCTCTTTCAAAAAGTCCAGGGTTTTATCAATGGAGCCGTCATCGTACAGAGACTGCTCAGAGAACCAGACATCATAATGCACACCGAAATCGGCCAGGGATTTTTTAATGGCCTTCAGCTTCTCCTCCAAAGCAAAAGCCACCAGTGCGGGGCGGCGCTCCTCCGGCGGGGCGCCGGCATAGTTGTCACCATGTTTTTCCTTAAAGGCTATGGCGGACGCCAGGATATCTTCCCCGTGGTATCCATCCTCCGGCACCGGCACATCCTGCCCCAGCAGTTGCAGGTAGCGGGCTTCCAGGGAAAGCCCGAAATTCTCGATCTGGTTGCCGGCGTCATTAATATAGAATTCACGGGTAACATCATAACCGGCAAAATCAAGAATGGCGGCGATGCTGTCACCCAGCGCCGCGCCGCGCGCGTTGCCCATATGCAGAAGTCCCGTTGGATTGGCGCTGACAAACTCAACCTGGACTTTCTTAGCTTCTCCCAGGTTCACCCGGCCATAATCCCCGCCTTGGGCGACAATCCGGGGCAAGGCCTGGTAAACCCAGCCCGGGTTCAGGTAAAAATTAATAAAACCTGGGCCGGCAATTTCCACTTTTTCCACCCAGGGCAGTGAAAAGTTTTGAGCCAGTATCTCCGCAGCCTTGCGCGGCGCCAT
>Ga0116191_1001105_pt1 | contig 22326 bp, 20 predicted proteins | sample AD_UKC111_MetaG_FD_89897 | JGI IMG/M metagenome (GOLD analysis project Ga0116191, IMG submission 89897) | Active sludge microbial communities of municipal wastewater-treating anaerobic digesters from Hong Kong - AD_UKC111_MetaG | ecosystem: Engineered > Bioreactor > Anaerobic > Digestate... | reverse complement strand
GTTTCAATCCACGCACCCGCACGGGGTGCGACAACATAGGTATTACCGATTGTCAAGAGGTTTTTAAGTTTCAATCCACGCACCCGCACGGGGTGCGACAACATAGGTATTACCGATTGTCAAGAGGTTTTTAGTTTCAATCCACGCACCCGCACGGGGTGCGACCAAGTGGGGAATAGGCCAGTTATTCAAGGTCAACGTTTCAATCCACGCACCCGCACGGGGTGCGACTAACAAAGTGGTGGGGAATATCTACGAAAATCCCGTTTCAATCCACGCACCCGCACGGGGTGCGACTTACGACCGGGAGTTGAACCACCAGAGAATAGACCGTTTCAATCCACGCACCCGCACGGGGTGCGACGGGATCGTGGAACATAAAACCGCAATGGTGGCAATGTTTCAATCCACGCACCCGCACGGGGTGCGACCAAACTTTGATCTTAGGTGATCCCATGAGAACAGCGTTTCAATCCACGCACCCGCACGGGGTGCGACACCGCTATTGACCGCCTCTAATACGATCAGCATTGTTTCAATCCACGCACCCGCACGGGGTGCGACACGTCGATCACGTTATGGTCCTTGCAATTATCCAGTTTCAATCCACGCACCCGCACGGGGTGCGACTCTAAAGCTTTCGAGGCTTTATTTTTCAATGCTATTATATTGAATTTTGCGAATGTAATTAATATTTTGCAACATTTTGGATGATTAAAAACGAAAATCTTATACTACACTGAAAACACAAGCTTGCGAATCTAACAGGATTTTTCTGTGAGCCTAAGGTTCGCGTTATAAAATAAGCACACCTTCCGGGTCATAGGTAACCTTTGCTCCAATATGTTCAACTCTGGTTTTCCAATTTGATCCGAGATAATAATAACGAAGACTGTCACATTCCTTATTAATTACTTTTTCTAGATCATTTTTTAAAATAACAAATTGATCAGGCGTTATCAGACATTCAAATACTGAATTCTGCACCCGCTGTCCATAATTTTCGCATTTCTTAGCAACTTTCCTTAACCTTTTTTGCCCTTCGGGAGAAACGGTTTCAACGTCGTAGGTTATTAATACCATCATTTCTTTTACCTATTTACACAAAAATGGAGGGTATTCCTCAATATCTTTACGTAAATATCTTGCAAGTAGCAGTGCCTGCACATAGGGAATAAGACCAACGGCAATCTTTTCCTTAATGAACGGATGCTCGATTTCTTCCTGCTTGCGTTTTTGCCATGCACTCATTACAATTTTGCGAGCATTCTCATTCAACAATACCGCACCGGTCTCCTTTACGGTGAAATCATTTTCGGTTATCTGCCTTCGATTAATCAATGAGAGAGCCAGTCTATCCGCAAAATATGGTCGCAACTCCTCCATTAAGTCCAGTGATAAGCTGTTACGCCCGGATCTATCGCGATGGAGGAATCCAACAGCAGGATCCAAGCCAACGGCTTCCAATGCGGAAGTGACATCAAATCCCAGCATAGAATAGAGAAATGATATGAGTGCATTGAATCGATCCATTGGCGGTCTGCGATTTCTATTTTTAATATGAAAATCCTCCTTTTGCTGCAGTATTAAATGGTCTAGCACCTGGAAATATGAAACTGCGGCGTCACCTTCAACACCTCTGATATAATCAAGGCTTTTACTTGCTTTAAGTCGTTTATAACAATTACTTAGATAATCTGCTGCTGTTCTAATCGCTTCTTGTTCTACCTTATCCCCATGATCGCGTATTGCACGATTTAAAACATACCTGCTGTTTGCAATTTTTCCGGCAATCATATTCGTAGCAATGCTAAGACATGCTTCTTCATCATCGGAAAGTTTGAATTGAGCACGACGCAAAAGAACATTGCCTTTCACTGGACCGGTTACCCTTGCAAGAAACCTTCCATATTCATTCATAAAAGCGATTGTAATCCCTTTTTCAACGCAGAGTCTCATCAATGCAGGGCTAGCTCCTTGATAACCGAAGCATACGATGGATTCAAGATTTAGAGCGGGTATTTTGAATCTTACTTCGTCATCAACCCTGATTAATATCGTTTCTCCGTCACGCGCGAGATATGAATTTGGATTAGTAACATACAAAGTATTCAGGAGTTTCCTCATGTCACACCGCCCCGAAAACATCATCCATGTATTTTCTTACTTTTGGAGCTCGGTTTATGATTGGTAAACACTCTGATCTTAAAGAACACATTTTACATTTTTTATAATCCGAATCCCATCTGACTGTATTAGCATTATCCAGTACATAATGCATTTCCTGAGCCAAATACTTAGTATGTTCCCTTAGAGCAATATCGAGCTTTACCTTTTGCCGTGAACGTACTTCCCAATAAAACAGTTCAGCATCAGAAATTCGTATGTCGAGCATTTCTTCTAGGCAAATAGCCTGGGCGCACAACTGTACGCGGTCATGTTCTTCTGTCTTCGGCTTGCCGCGTTTGTATTCAATAGGCATTAAAACCCATTTCCCTTCCTTACCCTTTACCTCAACTCCTTCCCTCTCACCGTCTGCAGCCCTGAATTCTACTACATCCGCTTCTCCGATCAGACCTAAGCTGTATGAAACGATAGGCATTGCTCTGGTAATAAGCAAATTCTTCCTTTTTTCGGAAAAATAAGGGTCATGAGCATTGTCATGCAGGACCCTTCCTTGTGCAGTCAAAATATTTTCGGTCCAGCAGTGCTCTGCATGAATCAACATAAATTGTCTCTTACAAAAACTAATATGTTGAATTCCTGATAATTGGATAAGCTGATCGTCCGAATACATTATAGAAGCACCTGCAATGTAACTCCGGAAGGAATTGCATTCTCATCAAAGTTAACCTCATAATCTGCAAAACTTCTTGGCGGTTTTGTATTATCTTTTCTTATGGTTTTTACCGTATCAAAAAGAATGGAGGCGGGCGCGTTACCAAGCCCTGAATCATGTTTGAATACGAATAGTTTTCTTGACGCCATTTTTCCGTGTGTCGCAGAACGGTCATGCTCGAACATATTCTTTAATGCTTCGAAAAATATATTAAGATCATCATATGTAAAACCGGTCTTCTCTGCAAACTTGGCGGATATAAAGCCCTCGGCACGGTATAATGCATAAGGAACAATATACTTTCTTCCCATTGTACGGTTTTCACTTGCATTTTCCTTTTCATTCGTTGAGGCCATGCGGGTGATGGTGATTTCCTGCTGCAGAATTGAATCCTGACTTTTTGAAAAGCAAAGCTGTACCGGACCGCGGACTTGTCCGCATTTATAATCACCGACATCCATTACAGCGCCAAAGGTACGGATATCATAAAAGCGTTCACACATATAAGACTGAGCTTTTAATTTATCCTCTTTATTATCAGTTTTCGCTTTAAATCCGTAATGGTCATATGCCTCTTTTTGTATATTATTTAATACGGCACCCTCTGTAACATAAATGTCGTAGCCGGCTTTGCCATTATAAGCATATTCCACATAGTTTCTAACCTTTCTTTTCAAACAAACGTCACTTACAATCCCATATCCGGTCTGAGGGTCAATTCTAGGCATATTTCCCGCGTCCGGATCCCCGTTTGGGTTCCCGTTTTCAACATCAAAATACAGAATAAACTCATAACGGTTTTTCAATACTTCAGACATTTTCATTTCCTCCTTCATTATCAACCTCTGGTTCTGTGATATTTTTTGTATATAGCGCTTGTCTCTGATGATAATACCCTATCATAAATTTGCCCTGTTCTTCCGAATTCAGTGTCTGGGGAAAACCCTCCGTTGATATCATGTCAACTATTTTCCCAATTTGCATTTTTATATAATATTTTTCTGACTTTGAAATATGTTTTTCTGCTAAAGTAAGAAGCATCGGAAAAACAGTCTGTGGTGTAGCCAATGCGGAATTCAGGTATTTGTCGACGATAGATGCGTTCACTTTACCTAAGGCGTCGTATTGAGCCTTTTCCAGCAATGCAAATATTCTGCCCAGCAAATATGCAGTATTTGTTTCTTGTTCATTTAATGCCATAGTCACCATCTCCCCATTATTATTAAATTTTGACATGCGGTTGAGATATCCTTTTAATACGCCAACCCTCGTGCGATTAATCGCTTTTGAGGAATCATTGTTTGCCTCAGCACGTATCCGGTTCAGTATCGCAATAAATAAGCTATAAGAGTATGGAGTTCCCCAAAGAATACTTCGTATTAGAGCGCTCTCCAATGTAGGCGGTACGTTTTTTCTGTCTCTGTTTACGGCAGTTTCTAAAAGAATTTGAAACAGGCTGGGATTTTCCGGTTCCCGCTCGGGTCCGGTAACGCCGATATCGTTGTAATGCATTAAAAGTCTGTTGATTAAAACCCCAAAAGTATCGGTATAAAAGAATCGAATTACTAAGCGTGTCTTGTTAGATGAAATTCCCAAAATGTAAAATCGTACACTGGCATCCATTCCAAGTTCTTCCGGATTTTTTCCCGTATAAAGCGACGCCAGCACTGATTTTATTTTTCTCGACTCCCTTTCATTAAGCACTGTTTCATCACTGCCAGCATTATCATTAGCATCTGCAATTTTTCCGCCAAAGAAATACCCGATGGCACTCTCTTCAAGGGGTGCATTTCTTTCCGCCCAAAATACCACCTTGTCTCCGAACAGATTAATTCGATGGTTCCTGTCGCTGATCAGACTGTCCAATGCCGTGATATACTTGAATGCGGCTAATTCCGAAACAGGTGCATTTGCCCCCTGTACCTTGCGGTAAGATACAAAGGAATCCTGCTTAAATGCAACAAGTGTAGGCTTGTCCGCACCAAAGCCTCCGACATTACCATGTAACCTCGCTATCGGTGCTGTTTCACCTGTTATCAGACATTGTCCAATTTCAGCTTCAGCTGTTTTTTGTGACAGGTACTGCATCCATGCATTTTTTATAGCAGGTCTTTCATGGATATATTTATCCTCACCTTTCAAGCGAAAAATGATATTCCCCCCGCTTTCCAGAGCTGTCGTATCAGTTTTAATATAGGAAAACCTACCCTTTTCTCTTTTTTCAAAAAAGCTCAGAACTGCTGTGGCGCCGACATCATCCACATTCTTAAGTACTTTTTCATGCATTTCTTTGCTTGCATGAAAACGATAATCCGCTCCAGCTTCATTCTTGTATATCCCAAATATAAATTCCGGATTTTCACATAAAAATGCCGGCTCTGGACGCTGGCCTGCCCTTTTGGGTTGGATTGGCGTTATCAGTTTTACTGGTTTTTTATCGTCGTTCAGCAGAGAAATCACCCCTACAACATTGCCATCAGCATCAAGAGTTATGCAACTGCTTATATTATTAACTTCGTACCCCATGACTGGAACATTGCCGCTCGGTTCCTCAGCAAGTCTGTCGTAATATCCGCAGAGAGACTGCAGGATCATACAATCGCCTCCTTTGGAATTTCAATAATGCCGTTTTGCATTGTTGCACGGAAGAACTTTGGGGTAAACTCCTGTCTGCCTTTTATTTCACTATAAACGATATCCCATAGCATCCAGCCAAGATCTCTGGTCCCATCTGTCTCATAGGCTCCGTTTATTACCGGGACACTTTCTTCAAGAAGCTGAAATTTCGCCGGAAACTCTCTGCACCCCAAATACGGATTATGGAAACATTGGCCGTTTCTTGCCCTTCTGATAAATATATTATAATGTTTTTCAGGCGTATCTCCCGTACCACACTTTTCTGTAATCATTCCAAAATGTGCATCGATAATATAGGAAACATCTTTTAAGAATAATGTCGCCCGCTGCTGTCTGTCATCCTGTATATATTGATGTAAGTCGACAGATCCCCCTTTCATTGCTGTGGTCACATTCCGCACCGGTACTTTAGAGCCAAGTTCGTTTCTTCTGATGCTTTCAAACCGGATCGGATTCAATACTGTTATCCTATCGATAACCCAACGAATTGCAGGCTTCCAGTATATGGCTTCCAACACTCCCCGCGCAGCGGATGGTGTGATTACGTCATAGCTGACGCGCTCTCCCTTCATTTCCGGGCGGGTAAAACAAGCATATTCTCCGCTTACAAGCAATCTAATACCATATCCCATAATCTTTCACCTCCTCCTTCTTCTTAATTCTCAACAAATCAACACCTCCATCTCATAATCAACCACCAGGCCAAGTTTATCGGAATACACATTTTGAAAATCTAATTCATTGACAGTCAGTAAATAATGATTTTCACATAATTCAGTCAGCACTCCTTTTTCCTTCAATTTCATAAGGTCGTATTCATAAACAGAGACCGAATATTTCTGAAGCTTTCTCAAATAACTTCCTGGGTACAAGGAATTTTTAGCTGCATCTATAATTTGTGATGCCTCATTGTTATATGGAATGATGATTGAAAATGTAGGGGATTTGATCAGCTTAAACTGTTCATCAATTTCTCTGAATTGAAATGATATATTATCTACACCCTTTATCAGGTTCCCCATTATTCCGTTCTCGTCTAAATTGGCTCCGAGACCGTAACGAAGACGAAAAAATTGCTCAATGGCATCCGGGCTAAGGGGGTCATCGTATTCTGAAAGAATTTCTTCCCCATATTGTGCCATTCTAGAAAACCAGCCTCGGGGTAATCCTTCTTCAGGCTTAAAAACATACATTTGACCTGCCTTTTGTTTCCCCTCCCGATTACACCTTCCGGCCGCTTGAGCAATGGAGTCGATACCCGCCAAAGATCGAAATACCACGGGGAAGTCTATATCAACGCCTGCTTCAATTAATTGAGTTGATATGACAATGCATTTTTTTCTTTTCATTAGATTCTCTTTTATCCCAGCTAAAGTGAGTGAGCGGTGGGCAGGACACATAAGCGCACTCAAATGATATACTCCAGCGTTATCAGAAATAAGTTCAAAGAGTTTTTTTGCATGCTTTCTTGTGTTAACGATACATAAAACCTGATCATATGATATAAGCCGCGCTGCCAAATCACTATCAGAAATGTTTCCTATCTTGTTTATGTTTGTACGTTTTAACTTAATATATAAATCTCCTGGGTCGGGGATGATTTCATGAGGTTTAATACCATCGATCCATTCCGGTTTAATGGCCGGCTGTGTAGCGGAACAAAATAATACAGTTGCACCAAAATTCGCACAAAGACACTGTAATGCAGAAAGGCTTGGGAGCAGAACAGATTCCGGCAACATTTGGGCTTCATCTAAGATAATAACACTATTCGCCATAGAGTGAACTTTACGGGATTTTGATGGTTTTGAAGAAAACAGACTTTCAAACAATTGGACATTGGTCGTAACAATTAAAGGGGCATCCCAGTTCTCGCAAGCTAAACGGTTTACGTCGCTCTCATCATCCGAAACATCATAGTTGCTATGGTGCTCTAAGACTGCTTCTTGTCCAAATATTTGTTTAAATACGTTTGCGTTCTGTTCAATGATAGAAGTAAACGGAATGGCATAAATAATTCTTTTGATATCCTTATGGGTTTTGGCATGCTCAAAAGCAAAAGCCAATGAAGAAAGGGTTTTTCCGCCGCCAGTCGGAACAGTCAATGAGTATATCCCTTTGGGCGATGAGCCGGCATTTAGACATTTTTCCAGAACATCTTTGCGCAGAATATCGATGGGTCGTTTATTTGATCGTGATAATAACTCATTTTTTTTAATATTAAATTGCGGTATCAATTCTTCAATGGGTTTGGTTGATTTTATTCTTTGATAATATTTTTCCGGTTGGATAAAAGATTCTGTATCAAGAAAGTCTGCGTCAACAAGGCAAGAATATAACATTCTGATAAGCATTGAGAAGTACATAGCCTTTTGTTGTATTGAATTGGCAACAGGTTGCCTGGGCATACAGGATTCTATTGGGTATGTTACCGCATTATATTCGATAGTATAATTGTCTTTATTTTCTAGTACATTCGATAATCCACGGCTTTGTCCATCCGATACGTCGTCCGGCAATCCGCCATGATGCCCAAAAATGATATAAGCTAATATCTTTCCAAGAAATCTCCCGTATCTATGATACGATTCGATGGCCCCCGCCGACTTGTGATCTACAGGATTACTGCTACCCTTTAACCTGTTTTGGAAAGCAATCGATGCTTTACCTAGATCATGTAGCATGCCAGCGGCATGTCCCAGACCGTCGGCTCCAAAAGCCTGAGCTTTTATTCTAGTAAGAAGAGCTGTATTATTCAAATGCTCGTCAAGAGTTTGCCACTCTCCTTCTGGCAGCAAAGCCCCCGTATCCGTAGACAATTTTGTATGGGCATACAGCAACTTTCTCATCTCCCAACTGTAAGATTACCTCCCGCCAAAACAAATCTGTCTTAGTAATAGAACCCTATTTATCAAGCACTGTAAAAAAGAATTGTATTATTTATCATCGACATCATTATAGAAATGGATAATTCATATCTTTCTCTTACAATATATTATAAATTGAGGCAGCCTTTGTTACAAGATTGTAATATCCGACACAATCCGACATAATCAACTAATGATACCTTGATTACTTGGTAACTTCAATTCTCTTTATCAGAATACTATGCCATGAAACTGATACAGGGACTATTATATAAGTCCGCTCTCACATCGTAAAAGAAGGGAGCATATCACATCAGCATTTGCTTTTGCGCAGCTCCTTCTTTTTTACGATTAGAAGATCGTTCTTTTGTTTCTTATTAATTGAGTTTTCCCTTTGTTTATGTCGTCAGTTCCCGGAAGATCTCCTCGACCGTCTCGATTTTCTGCGCGCGGTAGGCGTTGCTTCCGGAGAAGACGAGTCCGTGTTCGATGTCTCCTCTGGCGGCGTTAATCAGGGCCTGGGTGATGCAGTACGGCGCTTCCTCAGCCTTGCACGGCGTCAGACAGCGGTTGCATTTCTCAGGCGGGATCCTTCCGTCCTCCACGCGGTCGATAAAGGGAGTGCGGATCGCTCTTCCCGGCATGCCCACGGGGCTCTTGATGACGACCATGTCCTCTTCCTTCGCATTCAGATAGGCCTGTTTGAAATTCGGATGGACGTCGCATTCCTCGGTGGTCACGAATCTCGTGCCGAGCTGCACGCCGTCGGCTCCGTAGGACAGAACCTTCTGGACGTCCTCCTTGGTATAGATGCCTCCCGCAACGATGAGGGGACAATCCTGGAGATCCTCGATCTCCTCCTTGATCTCCATAATGGTTTCATAAAAGTGTTCCTGGGCGTCTTCGAGCTGTTCTTCCTTAAAGCCGAGATGGCCTCCCGCCTGCGGGCCTTCGAACAGGATGGCGTCGGGAACCCGATTGTATTTCTTCGTCCAGCTTTTAATGATCAGCGCCGCAGCCCTTGCCGACGATACGATGGGAACGATTTTGACCTTGTTGTTTTTTACGGCGCCGGGCAACGAGGTCGGCAGCCCCGCTCCCGAGATGACCATGTCCACTCCCGCGTCGACGGCGGCCTCCACGTATTCTTCGTAATTCTTGCTGGCGCACATGATGTTGACTGCGATCAGGCCCTTATCCGGCACATCCTTGATCGCTTCCTTGGCCTCCCTGATGTTTCTCTTCAACGCCCGGATATTGGCTTCCTTCGGATTCGAATAAAAATCCGGCTCGTTAAAGCCGATCTGTGCCGCGGAAATCACGCCCACCCCGCCGCATCTGGCGACGGCAGCGGATAGTCTGGACAGCGAAACTCCTATACCCATTCCGCCCTGGAAAATCGGGACGGGAATCGTCACGTCGCCAAGCCTGATCGGACCCAGTTTGACCGGAACGTCCCCTTTGATCGCCCTGATCCTCTGCCGCTTGAAGAAGTCATGCAGGTTATCGAGGGAATTCAGAAGGATTTCCTGCTCCGCTTCGTTCAGCTCCGCCAGAACGTCATTGATCATTCTGCGGTGGAACTCCTCATGCTCTTTGACCGCTTCGATTCCCGCTTCCGTAAGTTCGATCTTTACGATCCTTCGGTCTTCGGGAACGCGGAACCGGTTGACGTACTTTTTGTCTACCAGCTTGTTGATGGCGGTGGTCAGGGTGCTCACGCTGATTTTCAGGTTTGCGGCGACCTGCGTCATGGTTTTGGCTTTTCCTGTGCCGATGGCGGCCAGCGTGTGCACTTCCGTAATGGAAAGGTTGTGGTTCGATGAATTCTTGATCGCGTCCTCTTCCATTTTAAGCACGCTGTTGAACAGGCTAACCAGTATATCGTTCAGTTTTTTCGTTATATCCATGCCTGTTCTCCTATGATCCGATGGCAAACATAATCTCGCATTCGCATGCGATTTTATCACCCAGATATGCTGTGGCTTTTCCGTAACCGGCCTTGCTCCTGAGGCGCTCCATGACGACCTCCAGGCGGAGCGTATCCCCGGGCACGACCTTCTGCCGGAATTTCGCTTCCTTGATGCCTCCAAAATATGCGATCTTGCCGCGATGCTCCTCCATGGAGAGGATCGCGACCGCCCCGGCCTGAGCCAGCGCCTCTATGATCAGTACGCCAGGCATGACCTTCTCCTGAGGAAAATGTCCCCGGAAATAGTATTCATCCGCTTTGACGTATTTCAATGCGACAGCGCGCTTTCCCGCTTCCATTTCAACGATCTCGTCGATGAGCAGAAAGGGATCTCTGTGTGGTATGATCTCTTTAATCTGTTCTTTATTCAGCTTCACTTCTCAAACCTCTTCAATAACAGGACGCCATTGTGGCCGCCAAATCCGAACGAATTGGACATCACATAGGTCAGTTCCTGTTTTCTTGCAGTATTCGGGACGTAATCCAGATCCAGTTCTTCATCCGGGACCCGGTAATTGATGGTTGGCGGAATGACTCCATCCAGAATGGCATTGACGCAGATGATGGCTTCCACCACGCCGGCAGCGCCCAGAAGATGGCCGATCATGCTTTTTGTCGAGCTGACCGGGATTTGATACGCAGCATCTCCGAATACCTTTTTGATTGCCCTGGTTTCAAATAAATCGTTATACGGCGTGCTGGTCCCATGGGCGTTGATATAGCTTACCTCCTCCGGACGAATCCCCGCTTCCGCGACAGCCAGCTCCATGGCTTTTGCGGCGCCCGTTCCTTCCGGCGATGGCATGGTGATATGATAGGCGTCGCAGGTAGAGCCGTAGCCGACGATCTCGGCGTGGATCCTTGCTCCTCTGGCCAATGCGTGCTCGTATTCTTCGAGGATCATGATTCCGGAGCCCTCGCCCATGACGAAACCGTCCCTCTCCTTGTCAAAGGGTGTGGAACAGCGATCCGGATCCTCTCTTGTGGAAAGCGCCGTCATATTTGCGAAGCCGGAAAAGCAGACCGGAGCAAACGGCGCTTCGGATGCGCCTGCGATCACCGCATCGGCATAGCCGTGCTTGATGGAGCGGTAGGCCTCTCCGATGGCCTGGGTGCCCGTTGCGCACGCCGTCACGATCCCGAGACAGCTTCCCGTCGCCTTGCATGTGATGGCGATATTTCCTGCCAGGATATTTCCGATGACGGAGGTTACCAGAAAAGGAGATACTCTTGAGACAGTGCCTTTTTCCGCAGCTTTTTTCGTCTCTTCCTCCAGCGTCATGATGCCGCCGATACCGGAACCGACGAGGACGCCCAGCCTGTCGGGGTCGATATTTTCCCCGCTCTTCAATCCGCTGTCTTCCATAGCTTCCAGCGCTGCGGTGACGCCGTACTGGGAGTATAGATCGCTCCTGCGCGCCTCTTTCTTATCATGAAATTCAAAATTTTTTACTTCCGCGCCGTTCTTTGCCTTTTGTACTTCGGGATCAAAATGGGTGATCCTGGCGATGCCGTTTTTTCCGGCTTTGATGCCCTCCCAAAAATCCTTTACGTTATTACCAAGAGGAGTCACTGCTCCCATTCCTGTAATTACAACTCTTCTGTTCATATTATTCCTCTTTCCCACAAATAAACTTATCGCATTTACATGGCCATTCCGCCGTCGACGCCCAGGATCTGGCCTGTGATATAAGCAGCCCGGTCGGACGCTAAAAATGCAACGGCGTTTGCAACGTCAGAGGCCTTGCCGGCCCTTCCCAGGCTGATCACATCCAGCATGGCCTTTTTCTGATCTTCCGTCAGGATTTCCGTCATATCGGTCTCAATATATCCGGGAGCCACCGCATTGACGGTGATCCCTCTTTTCCCGAGTTCCTTTGCCGCTGACAAGGTCATGCCGATCAGCCCCGCTTTTGACGCGCTGTAATTCACCTGCCCGGCATTGCCGCGCACACCCACGATGGAAGAGATGTTGATGATCCTGCCGCTCTTCTGCTTGATCATGAGCGGCGCCACGGCATTCAGGAAATAAAAGCTGCCGCTTAGATTCGCTTTGATCACATCGTCGAAATCGGAAGCTGTCATTCTCATCATCAGCTTATCGTTTGTGATTCCTGCATTGTTAACCAGAATATCGATTTTTCCGAACAGTTCCTTTGCCAGCTTAGCGGCTTCCGACGCATGGTCCGGATCGGAAACGTCCCCTTTAATCAGTTCGACCCGCGTTCCGTACTGCTTCAGTTCTTCCACAGTCTTTTTCGCAGCTTCATCGTTGCTGCGGTAGCATAGCAGCACATCGGCCCCCTGTTTGCAGAATTCCTCGGCGATGGCTCTGCCGATCCCCCGGACTCCGCCTGTGATCACCGCGCTTTTTCCTTTCAGCATCATTCCACCTCTTTTCCTTTTATCAGGTTCTTTAACGTTTCTATGGTTTCCTTCAAGGTTTCTTCATTTTCGATATGCATGGTGACCAGTTCGCTGTCGATCTTCTTAGCCAGGCCACACAGGGTGGTGCCCGGGCCAATCTCTATGAATGTCCGGATCCCGTCCGCCATCATGTTTTCCATGGTTTCCTGCCAGTAAACCGGACTGTTTGCCTGTTTTGCCATGATATCCGCGATCCATTCACCTTCGTCTTTGCTGCACCCCTCCATGACGTCCCTTCCGGTTACGTTGGAATATACCTTCACCGTCGGCTTTCCGAGGCCGGCCGCCAGCAACAGCTCCCGCAGCTTTGGAACGATCGGGTTCATCATCGGGCTGTGGAATGCGGTGCTGACGCTGAGCGGGATCGCTTTAATGTTCCTCAGCTCCTTGGCTTTGGTTTTAAACCGTTCCAGCGCCTCTTTGTCTCCGGCGACTACGGTCTGTACCGGAGAATTGAAGTTGACGCCTTCCAGAATACCGTTTTCTCTGGAAGCTTCGACACATTCCAAAATGTGCGCCCTCTCTCCGAAGGCCGCGATCATGCCCCCGATGCTCTCCCCGTTTTCACCTTTTCCGACTTCATTCATCAGGGCGCCCCTCTGTCTTACGATTCCCAATCCGGTTTCAAAGCTCCGGATCGCTCCGCCTGCAGTCAGCGCAGAATATTCTCCCAGGCTGAAGCCCGCCATGCCTTCCATTTCGATCTGGTTGATCAGATCCTCGTCCAGTCCGGACAGTTCCTCCAGGAACGCCTTATAAGCCGCCATGGAAACCGTGTATATGCAAGGTTGTGTAACATTCGTCTGTTTCAGTATTTCCTGCGTGCCCTCGAAGCACCAGCCCTGTATCTCCGGTCCTGCCGAATCAAAGATCCGTTTCGCTTCCTTAGAGGTGTCATACAGGCTTTTACCCATTCCCGGGTACTGCGCCCCCTGACCTGCAAATAGCAACCCTATTTTCATAAATCTCAGCCGCCTCCTTAAACATTTCTTCTATCATTTCTTTCGCGGTCTGTTCTTTGCAGACCAGACCGGCGATCTGCCCCGACATCACGGAACCGTTGACCACGTCTCCGTCCTTTACCGCCGCTCTCAGTGAGCCGGTGCCGAGTTTTTCGATTTCAGACGGATCCGCACCCTGCTTTTCCAGTGCGAGAATATCTCTGGCCAGCTTGTTTTTCAACACTCTTACCGGATGGCCGGTGCTTCTTCCCGTCGCCACCGTATCCGTATCCTTTGCTTTCAGTATCATATCCTTATAGTTCTGAGATATGGTGCATTCCTTTGCCACCAGGAAGCGGGTCCCTACCTGGACTCCCTTCGCCCCCAGCATATAGGCTGCGGCAATTCCGCGTCCGTCGGCGATTCCTCCCGCTGCGATGACCGGGATTTTTACCGCGTCGACGACCTGAGGCACCAATGCCATCGTGGTGGATTCGCCGATATGGCCGCCCGCTTCCTGACCTTCCGCGATCACGGCGTCGGCGCCGGCACGTTCCACTCTGATTGCCAAAGCGACCGATGCGATGACCGGGATGACCTTGATCCCGTGTTCCTTTAATTTCGGAATATATTTCCCCGGATTTCCCGCTCCTGTCGTCACCACAGGAACGCCTTCCTCGCAGATGACGTCCATGATCTCATCTGCATGGGGATTCAGCAGCATGACGTTAACCCCGAAGGGTTTCTTTGTCAACTCTCTTGTTCTGCGGATTTCACTGAGCACCCACTCAGCTTCCGCGTTTCCGCTGGCGATGATTCCAAGACCGCCCGCATTGCTTACCGCCGACGCAAGGGAAGCGTCGGCAATCCATGCCATCGCTCCCTGAATAATAGGATATTCTATTCCAAGTAGTTCACAAATATTTACCATATCGTACTTCTCCCCCTAGATTGCTTCAAATAGTACTGCTCCTGCGGTCAGCCCGCCGCCGAACCCGACCAGCATGATCTTGTCTCCCGGCCGGATCTCTCCGCTTTTCATCAGATCTGTCAGCGCCATCGGAACGCTTGCAGCCGACACATTGCCCGTCGTCCTGATGTTCACCTGGAACTTCTCGATTGGCTGATTCATGCGCTGCGCGGCCGACTGGATGATCCTCATATTGGCCTGATGCGGGACGTAGTACTTTACGTCGTCTGCTTTCAGCCCTGCTTTCTCGAGTGCCGCCTCCATGGCCTCCCCGATGGCTCCTACTGCAAAACGGAATACCTGGTTCCCGTTCATACTGATATACTGCGCTTTCGGTCCGTCGTCCGCAAAAGGAGTCTTGATATACTCCATATCGCAGGTCAGACAATTGGTTACATCATCATAATTTTTTATAAAGCTGCTAAGAATACCCGGCTTGTCTTCCATCAGTTCCAGAACGGCGCAGCCTGCCCCGTCGCCAAACAGGATGCAGGTCCCTCTGTCCTCCCAGTTGGTGATACGGGAGAGGCGCTCGACGCCGATGACCAGCGCGCGCTGAATGCCGTGGGTCTTCATCAGTGCCTCCGCGTTCCAGAGCGCGTAAATAAAACCACTGCAAGCGGCATTGAGATCATATGCGACGGCATTCTCAAGCTTCAAAGCGCGCTTCACGAGCGCACCCATGGACGGTACGAGCATGTCCGGCGACACGGTCGCTACGATCACAAGACCGATGGAATTCCTGTCCATGTCTTCCATCGCTTCCTTTGCGGCCGTTACAGCCAGATCCAGCGCGCTTTCCGTCGTGGCAATCTGTCTCGATTCAATTCCGGTCCTGTCCATGATCCACTGATGTTCCGTTTCGACCAGTTCCGCAAGCTTGTGATTATCCACCTTCAATTCCGGCAAGGCTTTGCCGGCTCTCAATATTGCAACTCCCAAGGTGTACCTCCTGTTTTTTAGATTAGCATTATGAGTCCAAAAAAATATTTTGATTATCAAACTATTTGATAGTATTATAATTTACCACAAAATAACGTGTCAAGTTTTTTTGGAATGCTCAATTCTACATCAATCGACATTAATTGTTTTTTTGATGGGGTAAAAAAGGGACTGCCTGATATATCAGCAGTCCCCCTTTTCTGCTATGCATTTGAAAAACATTATCCTCCGGCGACAACTCTCAGAATCCTCACTGTGTCGCCCTCTTTTAATGTACTGTCTGCATACTCCGCAAGCAGAAGCTGTTTTCCGTTGACCCACACCGAAGATCGGGACTTGACGCCCCGCATTTCAAGAAGCTGTGCCACAGTCGTTCCTTCAGGCAGAACGGTTTCTTCTTTATTGACGGTCACCCTGATGTCCATTTTTTCACCCCAGCCATTCCAGACTTAACCGCTTCAGCGTTTCATCGGTAGGGATCCCGGTTTCCTTGTCCCAGCCGGCATATTCATAATAGGCGTCCAGCGCCTTTTCGAAATCTTCCTTTGTGATACCCACGCCGGCATTCGGGCCGTTGGGGATCTTCAGGAACGCTTTCGGCGGCAGGCAATCGTCTTTTCTAGTATAGCCCAGCTTCACGTTGAACATGCGCATCATGTTGATCCTCCGTTCGCCGATTTCCTGCAGCTCTTTTATGGACGTATCCCATCCGATGCCGTATTTGCAGAATTCCACCAGCTCTGCCGGCCCGTACAGCTGCCAGGAAGGTCCCCAGACAAACTGACACAGGCAAAGGGTATCAAGTGTTGAATAAAACTTTTGAGTTGCCAGTGCAAATTTGGCTTTATTGGCGTCAAGCACGCCGTAAGCGTCACACTTTTCAAAGGATTCCAGCATATTGGCCCAGATCCAGTCGTTGGAATCATCAGCGGCCATCAAGGTCGGATCGTGTTCCGAAGACTGGTGATCGGCTCCGAAGTTGTTGACGGCATAATTAATCGCGAGATTCGGCTTCATCTGGACCATATGGGCCGGCATTTCCTGTTTTTTGCATGTGACCGCCAGCTCTTCAGCACCGTTTCCGATGATTTCGGCGGCTCTTGCGCTTCCCTGCGCCAGCAGTTCGCCGATTCCCTTTTCTTTATATGCTATCTTTTTGATCAGCGGGCCGAACACGGACCCGTCTCCGAATTTCAGTTCCAATCCGTCGGTCTGCTCCTTCGTCAGCAGCCCCCTCTCATAACAATCCATGGCGAACGCGATAACCGCGCCGCAGGATATGGTGTCGAGGCCGTACATGTTGCAAAGCTGGTTGGCATGGCAGATGTCGCCCAGATCGGTGTTCCCGCAGTAGGATCCAAAAGTCGCGACGGTTTCATATTCCGGCCCTCCGTATTCAGGATCGGCTTTCCCCGGAACTTCAACCACGCCCTTGCAGCGAACGGCGCAGCCAAAGCAGGTCTCTCTCTGCTTCAGTATGGTCTCGGTGATGGTGGTTCCTGCAATCTTGATCCAGTCCTCAAGATGGCCATCCTCCCAGTTCCTGGTCGGTAGGAAGCCTTCGGGTCCGTGGAAATCGACGACTCCGGCCGAGCCGTTGGTAGCCGTGTCCACCATGACCGCATTTGCGGCGATCCTGTCCTTTACATCCAAGGTCAGGGTCTTCATGCCGTCCGGATCTTCCGGTTTCATGATAGACTGGCGTTTCACCACCAGCGCTTTCAGATTCTTGGATCCCATGACCGCGCCGACGCCGTTTCTGCCGTTTGCCCTGCTTCGCATATGCATGATGTTAGCAAACAGAACCTGGTTTTCTCCGGCCGGTCCGATGATGGAAGACTCAATTTTGGAATCACCCAGATCCTCGATGATGAGCTTTTCCGCCTCGCCGGTGACCTTGCCCCACATCGCTTCCGCATTCCTGAATTCCACTTTATCTTTATCAATGAACAGATAAACCGGACGTTTTGCCTTGCCTGTGATCACAATGGAATCATAGCCGTTCCCCTTCACATGGACCGGAATAAAGCCTCCCACCTGGGAGTCGCCCGCCGTGCCCGTCAAAGGGCTCTTTGTCGTTACACACATCCTGCTCTGTCCGCTGATCGGGATCCCTGTCAGAGGCGACACGGAAAAGATCAACAGGTTATCCGGAGACAGCGGATCCACTCCCGGATCCATCTTCTTCAGCATGAGATACATTCCCAAAGCTGACCCGCCCGGATATTTTCTATAAATTTCCGCCGGCAGGATTTCTGTTTTAGACTGTTCTTTTGTCAGATCAATGGTCAGAATTCGTGCATCTTTTATCATTGGATATCTCCACCCTTCCTTACTATAAGAATGCACTTGAATATTTTTAAATATCGGTTACTTGTTTAAACGGCAAAGAACGATGCAAAGGATCCGTAATCAGCCTCCGGAAATCTTAGGATACGCCTTCAGTTCGTCACCCTCTTTCAAATGGTCGTAAATCATGACCCGTTTGCCGTTGACTGCAACGAAGCCGAAATTTTTGACGGCGGTCCAGTCGATACCAACGGTTCTGAGGGCTTCCTCCGCGGTACAGTTGTCGGGAACCTCAACGGTTCTCTCCTTCTCCCCCTGGAAATATTTTACTAAACTGCCCCTTAGCTGAATCGTGATTTTCATAATACTCCTCTCCATCAAAGAAGATAAAACGGGCAGGATCATATCCCTTGGGATCCTGCCCTTTCGTTGCCTGAATGATGCTTACAGCCGGCAAAGAATGTCCTCTGGGATGATTCCGTTTTTATCCCAGCCCAGTACGGCATAGTACTGGTCAAGCATGTCATCGAAGGCTTCCTGCGGGATCTTCTGGCCTGCGGCGGGTCCGCTCTGCAGGGCTTCGTTGATAAGGCGCTTTGGAATGGTATCGTCTTTTCTGTCAAAGCCTTCTCTCTGATTGAAGGCCCGAGCGATATGGATGACTCTCTCTCCGACGTCCTTCATGTCCTGCTCGGTCCATTCCTTTCCTGTAACGAGCGTCATGAGCTCTGCCATTCTTTCAAAGGAAATTGTCGCCCAGAAATCGCAGATGCAGAGTGAAAATTTAATCGCGTTGAAAACTGCCAGGTTGTAAACCATTTCGCCTTTTCCTTCCGCTGTGTAAGGAGGAATGGAGGCGGCAAATACTTCTTCGTTCGGCGCATAGGCTCTCATGTGGCAGGCGCCCCGGTCGGATACCGCATAGGCAAGGGACATCCCCCAGGATCCGCGCGGTTCGTACTGCGGGTATTCAAGGCCCTTCACATGCAGGGCATAGTCTTCGCCGCCGTACTTTTCCGCCAGTTTCCTGACTCCGAGAGCCAGATCGGCGCCGACGCCCTCCCTTTTCGCCATAAGCTTAAGATATTCGATTTGCTTTTCCTTGTCTCCGAATCTGATTCCAAAATCATGCACGCCTTTTTCCGTCATTTCCATGGCAAAATTGATCGTGTCGCCGGCACTGATGGTGTCAAGTCCCATATCGTCCGCAACCTGATTGAATTTCACAATGGCCTCCGGATCGTCAATGCCGGCATTCGGTCCGGCAACGGCGATGCTTTCATATTCAGGTCCTTCCACTATGGCATCCCCGAACTTGAGGAAGTTTCCGCATCCCAGTCCGCAGCTGCCGCAACCCCTTTTGCCGACTTTCTTTTCCAGGAGCACTTCGCCGTTGTATTTGGTCCAGTTCTCATCGGTTACATCAGAGAAGTTTTTTCTCGGCAGGATCCCGCCGTCGCTGCAGGCTTCCAGAAACGCAGTGGTTCCGAAATCATAGATGAAGGTATTGTCCTCCTGCAGGGTATCTTCTCTGAGAATCTGGGTGATCTTCTTCGTGCTTTCCACGATATCCGGGATCTTCACTCCGCCGGTCCCCTTGATCACGATGGCTTTCAGATTCTTGCTTCCCATCACGGCGCCGATACCGCCTCTTCCTGCCTGTCTGTAATAATCGGAATTGATGCATGCCATCGGCACAAGGTTTTCACCGGCCGGACCGATGGATAGAATGCTATGGTCGTGTCCGTGCTTTTCCGCCAGGAGCATTTCGGTCTCATGGGAGCCTCTGCCCCACAGAACCTTTGCGTCCTTGAACTGGACGTTTCCGTCTTCAATCAGAAGATATCCGGGTTCCTTCAATGCTCCTTCCAGGATGATCATATCATAGCCGGCATATTTGATCTGCAGAGCGGAATGTCCTCCGATGGAGCAGTCGTTCATTGTTCCGGTCGCTGGGGATTTCGCTGCGATGGAAAGCTTTCCGGAGCAGGGGATCGGCGTCCCCGTCATCGGTCCCGTCGTTAAAAACAGCTTATTTTCAGGAGAAAGGGGATCGATACCTGGCTTCAATTCTTCATACATGTACTTGATCGCCAATCCTTTTGACCCGATGTATTTCTCTGCCCAGTCCATACGAAGCGGCTCCGTTTTTGCGCCTTTTTTTGTCAAGTCTACTCTCAGAACTTTGTTCTGATATCCTAACATTGTCATGGTTGAGATCTCCTTTCTTCTCATTATTCAAAGGTTAATGCATTCTGCGGACAGATCTTCACACAGGCAGGATCGCCGTTGCAGGTGTCGCATATGTACGATTTTTCGTCGCGAATCCTGACCACCTTTTTCGGGCAGGCTCTTTCGCAGACGCCGCAGCCGATGCAGAGATCATGGTCCACCGTGATATGCTCTTCCAGTGATATCGCGTTTACCGGGCACTGCTTTTTGCAGATGCCGCACAGGATGCAGAAAGAATCCTTGTATTTCAATTCCTGGCCTTTGTCATAATAGGATTCAATATTGATTCTGGCTTTTGAAGGGATATACTCTCCCTCATGCATCGCTGAGCAGACCTGTGCACACAGCTGACAGCCGATACATTTACTTTTGGCAAACTTTAATCTTTTCATGAGATCCCGCCTTTCTGTAAGAATTTTTTTACTCCATAAATCGTTTTCTGCATAAAAAAAGCAAATGAAAGAACCGTACCTCTGCAGATACTTTTCTCTCCTTTGCACAATGGCAGGCAAAGAGATCACTCTCTTTACCCTAACGTTTTCGCCTGGCATTTCTGTCAGACGAAAATCGGAGACAACTATTTTTTCGTTTAATAATATATATTATAGTATACATCGTCTGCTTTTGTCCTGTCAAATTGATTCGAGGATCGGATCGCGTCAAGTTAGGACGGGAAAAATAAAGCTAGAGTTTCCCCATCTTTAAACCTTGTATTAAATACCTCTGAGTCCTCGCAGTGCTAATGCCAGTTGAGTACGTTTTCCGGAATTCAAAGCAGGCAGATTATCGATTGTTTCTCCACTAGCCTTGTTCATCTTTTTTCTGCATACTTTTAAATCCAGTTCGATAACTCTTGTCTCTCTGATTCGTTCTTGTTTCTTTCTTAAGGTCAGGTCAAACAGATTGCCGCCGTTTGCAGCAAAGACTCTCAATCTTGCCATCTGATCGACTCCCTCACGGCTCCATCCAAGCGGTCTGGAACTGAGCCGGTCCGAATAGATGTGACTGATGTGTCCTTCGGCGCTGCAACCGGAATAATCCTTGGAATAGTGATGCTTTATGTTATCCCAATGATTCATGATGTACGTCTTTGCTTCTTTCACTGCTTGTGCCTTCGCCTCTGCCTCTGTCGCATCCAGGATGGTTTCAAATACGATCTTTAAGTATTCTTTGTCTTCCTTTTTGATGGCTCTCCATATTTCCCTCTCAGCATTTTCGATATGCGCTCCTGCCATCTTTACTGCCTTGTTGAGATGATACCGGTCGAGAACAAAGATGCTCTTGTTGATGATAGCAGCTCCTGACTTGATCCAGCTTGCACCGTCTCCGGATAAATATATTTTTTCAATCTGGTCATAATCATACGCCTGATCGATGTAATTGGCTACCTCGTTCCAGAGTTCTTCGGATTCCTTGTACATCCCACCGAAATATCTCGGGTTCTGCAGCTTCCACCTTTCTTTTCCGACCGGTGCCCTGCCTTCATGTACATAAACAAGCCTTGGCTCTGCACAGCCACCCGCCTGGAGGGCGGCGTGATCCTCGTCGGCTTCGATGTAGAGGATTTTTGGGGTTTCTTTTGATCGTGTAATTTTAACTTCGTTATTGCTGACCGGACCGAGTTCTCTTATGGCGTTCATTACACTCTGGCTTGAAATTTCAAGCGTCTCTACGGCCTTCCTGCCGCTTCTTGCGTAAGGGGTGTCAATTGCTTCTTCAATCAGTTTGGCTTTCAAGGAGACATCCATCTTATCGTATGCATCGATTCCCATCAGCTCATCCGATAAATATCGATATTCGGTTTTGCTCTTATGCTTGTAGTATGTTCTATGATAGTGGACCTCTCCAAATATGGTCGCAAGTGTGTTGGGTGCCGCTTTTTCGTGAACATACCAGTTTTGCTTTCGACGGGAATCACTTTTTACAAGAGAATCCATCATTTCCAACGCTTCCTTCGCCAAAATTGCCCCCGCCTGATCCAGCGTTTTCTTTATCTCGATCACAAATTCTGAGATGTCCTTCTTCTCTGCCAACATTTTTTCAAAGTTTTCTTCAAAACTCCTAGTGATTAACCCGACAATTTCAGTTATACTATTGTTCATAAGAGTGCCTCCGTTATTTGTTTTTTGTCACAATTAACATCATAACATATGAGGTCACTCTTATTATTTTGTTTTCTTTATTTTTCCCGTCCTAATTTTACACTAAGC
>Ga0116191_1001099_pt1 | contig 22377 bp, 23 predicted proteins | sample AD_UKC111_MetaG_FD_89897 | JGI IMG/M metagenome (GOLD analysis project Ga0116191, IMG submission 89897) | Active sludge microbial communities of municipal wastewater-treating anaerobic digesters from Hong Kong - AD_UKC111_MetaG | ecosystem: Engineered > Bioreactor > Anaerobic > Digestate... | reverse complement strand
GAGATAAGACGGAGGTGGATTATGTAAGTAGGTTAAAGTATTTAGGTTACTCCTTTTATGTGATGAATGGTAAGTGTCGCCTTCGCTTGCATGCCAAGACCGTAGCTAAGATGAAAGCTAAATTCAAAGAGCTGACATCACGAAGCAATGGTTGGGGATATGCAAAGTTGAAATTCAAACTCAACCAATTCGTCCATGGGTGGATGAACTACTTTAAGCTGGCTGATATGCATAACCTGTTAATAGAAACGGACAAGTGGCTTCGCCACAGACTCCGCAGTTATATATGGAAATGTTGGAAGAAGGTTAGTACTAAGTTTAAGAATCTGATGAAGTGTGGCATTGACAAGTGGAGGGCTTGGCCTTGGGCTAATACCCGTGGTGGTTATTGGAATACGGCTGAGAGCCCGATACTACAAAGCGCCATTAGTAATGAGATTCTCAAACGGCAGGGCTACCCTTGCCTTGTGGACTTGTATGTCAAATTGCATCAGAACTAAGGAACCGCCGTATGCCGAACGGCACGTACGGTGGTGTGAGAGGTCGAAAACAAAAGTAGGAGAAAACTACTTTTGTTTTCTCCTACTCGATTTATTTGTATAATCTCATGTTTTGTGCAATTTATTGAAATATTTGTCAATAAATTGCATCTATATTACAAATTATTAATAGGATCTGTTATTATATCATTATTTCTTTTTATTTTTGTGGAGTCAAACAAACATAATGAATATGGTTCAGAATATTAATCGCATCAAGGTGATGCTTGCAGAGAAAAACAAGTCTAATAAATGGCTTGCAGAACAATTACAGAAAGATCCTGCAACGGTTTCCAAGTGGTGTACAAATAAGTTGCAACCAGGCTTGCAAACCTTATTGGAAATTGCAAATCTTCTCGAGGTTGATATCAAGGAACTCCTTAATTCCTCTAGGGAAGACGTGACTTATATTCAAATAAACAAATAACAATTCTGTTATTACGAACAAAGTGTTCGTATGTACGGACTAACTTAGCAAAGGAATTATTAATTGAATTGGAAATGCAAAGATTCGTAGAAGTAAGCTCAGAGCAATATGAAGAAATGAGAAAACAACCTCTATTCTTCGTTAAATTCTATAAGAGGGTTTTCACAGACAATGAAGGGAATGAGCATGACAATTCCGAGTGGCAGTCTGTGGATCGAGACTTGAATATTGATTTTCCTGCAGGTGATTTCGGCAATCGTGATTACGGATATTCCCTATGTATTATAGAGAAAGCTGTGCCAAGCAAGGATTCTAAGGGGGAACCAAAGGAAGGTAGAGTTGATATGTATTTTCATGATGCATCGCCATCTAATGTACATGATTATCTTACCATTCTTAATAATAGTATTGTACGTAGTTATGATAAAGATGATAAGTATACCTTTGTTGAATTACTTTGGTTCCTTGATAAGCAAAACGTAAAATTGGATGTTTTGTCTAATGCTATTGGGCAATTTGATAGTCAAACGATATCTTGGTTATTAGGCTATTTAAAACACATCGCAAGATGCTTATCCTTCACCAAGCAGAATATCATTAAGTCTTTATTTGAATCTCTTGGAGGAAAGTATGATATATATATGCCTGGTCTCATAACTGATGCAGTTCAGTTATGCAATCCATCGCTAAATAGAAGTAATCTGAATTTATTTCAGCTTGTTGACGAGGTTGTCGGCAATGATTCTACCAAATCACTTGCAGAACAAGAACTTAATAGCAATAACATGTTGTTGCTATTAAAGCAATGGCTACATTCCGAAAATGCTCTTGAAGACTATTCAATTTTAAAACCATTGTTCTCAATGGTTGCAGAACCTATTAGGCTAGAAATTGTGAAGCGCTATTTCCATGATATTAGGCTTGGAAATACAATTCTTGATACGGAGTTGTTAGTGCAGTTCAAAGATAATCATTTTGGAGAGTTTATTAGATTTAGATATGTCACAGAGACACCTGCAGAACGAATTGTATTAACTGTACCTTTGCTCTGTGATAATATCCTGACCTTACTTAAATCAAAAGGTAGTACTTTCCAATCGTTTGATGGAATACTTGATTTTGCTATGACCAACTGTGATAAAGCGCATCCTGGTATTGATTTCAAATTGAATAGATTCATTCCAACATGTGTTAATGGAGCTGTCTACAACAGTAGCGAATTTAAAGGTTTTATTGATTACCAACTTATTAGAAAAATCAATAAGGACTTGATGACGGATTCTTCTTTGATAGATTGTATTCGTCAGGTTCTTGATAGATATGGTAGAAGGCAACAATTTCCAGTTTGTAAATATGGGGATGGCACAAAAATAGAAGACAGTCAGTTTGCTAAGTGTTCACACGTGTTTACTTCAAGGAAAAATCCTCGTTTAACCTCAAAGCTTGAATGCTATTCTTATCGTAATTACGAGGATAGATGGTGGGTTTACGGAAATGAAAGAAATATATTGGTGCTTAATAGTTTCCTAGCAGAAAATGTAAGGGAAACCAATAATAATCTGTCTATTGATCTCAGCATGATTTCTTTAGATGTATTCCGTGATTATATACTATCACTGCCATCAAAGTTTGAAGAAATCGGTAATGAAGAATTCCTTGTTCATTCATATAAGAGCAGTTCTCGGACATATAATCTTATGCTTGTTGAACTATATTCTGACATTCTTAGAATGAGGATTTTACCACAGAAAGGTGCGCTTGTAAGTAGACGGTTTGACGTTTTTGGACTTTGGAAGAAACAAAAGGAGACTTTGACACCAGAACAGGCAAGCAATAGTAATTCGTCAGAATATAAAGCAGCTTATGAGCGTTATTTAGTTGATGAAATTAAGGAAGTTAATACTCGTACCATTGAGTCTCTCAAGAAGGAACTGAAAATTCAAGAATATAACGGTTCGTATTTTGAGGTATCCTTTCAAAGATCTCTTCTTGTTAAGATTATCAACAAGTATTACTTTAAGGAGACCTTCGCCGATGACGAGGATCTAACCAAGCATGCGTTTTTGACTCCGTCTTATTTACAAGGTGAGTTTAAACCATATTGTGCACCAAAATTAAGTGAAGCCAATAATCCTGCCATTGACCTTCCTTATTTTTGGTGTAGGGGAAAGGAGTGTTTCCATAATAATCTTGATAAGCAAACTCTCTCGGAAACAGATGACTGGCATGAATATTCTCTTTATCATCTTATAGAGATCATCGGCTATCCTAAGCTTCATTCAACAACAGCAGGTAACGAACCTGATCCTGTGGTATGGAATTTTATTGCGGTTACAAATAAGGCCATGCAAAAATTCCGTAGATTGAAGTGTCGTAGTTGTGGTCATTTGATGTTCACAGACCATAGCAGTGGGTTCAATAGGTATAACTATTATTCTTGTATCAACCCCAACTGCTCAGAGTTTAATAAACCTGTGTATCTCAGCTATTGCTATAAATGCAAAAAGGGTCTTATAGACTCACGTGATACGAAACAATGTCCAAACAAATGGCATATATGCCCTACATGTTTAGCTTGTTGTGACGATGCACAGTATGAGAGACAGGCACAACGATATATATTGTCAAATCGCCCAGTCCCTGACAGAATCCAAAGAATGCTTGGACTTGGTCACAATGACAAGGGTGATTATTTCTGTCCTGATTGTGGATCACATATAGAGATGATTGAGGATGAGCACGGAGAAAGTTTCCGTGGATGCCCATCTTGTCATAAGAATTTTGATGAACACCCAGATGACTATTATAATTATTAGAAACTATGCCAGCAAATAAGAATGCTATGACAAGATATAAGATATTGGACGAGCTCTTAAGCAGCCGATATCATAATTACTCTCTTGACGATTTGACGGAAGAAGTGAGTAATCGTTTGTCTGAGATGTATCCAGACACAAATGGCGTTGTGCGTCGAACCATAGAAAAAGACATCTATTATTTAGAATATGAAGGTCCATTCATGGTTGAGATTGAACGATATACTGTACCTGGTTATAATAAGGAGAAACAGAAATCATATATGAAGCAATGTCTTCGATATGCTCGTCCATCATTCTCTATATTCAAGAAAGATATGACTGATGATGAAGAGTATCTGTTGAAAGAGGCTTTGGGACTTCTTGGTCAGTTTGAGGGTCTTCCCAACCTTGATGCTCTTGAAGGTTTACGTCTTGGCTTGGGCGTCGGTAAGGAAAGGCGTCAGATAATATCTTTTACAAAGAATCCATTGGAAAATTCCAATCTTATAGGTGAGTTGTTTACTACAATTTCTCAACGACAGGTTATTAAATTGTGTTATCATCGATTTGATAGTCCTGGTGAAGAACGCAGTTTAAATGTACATCCTTATTTATTAAAGGAGTATAATCACAGATGGTTTTTGTTATGTCAGTTAGAAACGGGTAGCAAAATACTATGCTTCAGCTTAGATAGAATAGATAAGGTTGAGCCGCTTCCTTCTCATAAGTATATGGATTGTGAAGAAGATATCAAAACTGTGTTTGAGGATATTATTGGTGTTACTCTAATAGAAGGTTCTCCTGTTCATCATATAATATTTTGGGTTAGCAGAGTTTCCAAGGATTACGTGTTGACTAAGCCTTTACATGATTCTCAAGTTCATATTCAAGGCGATTTAGCAATGGAGTTGAATGACAAATATCCATTGGGCGAAGGTGAATTCTTCAGCATCGATTGCAAGTACAATTATGAATTGGAGAGAGAACTATCATCATTTGGAAAAGAGTTGGTAGTTCTTGAACCATCAGAGATTCAAGATAGAATCTGGGAAAGAATTATGGGTATGAATGAAAATTATCAAAAGCTACGAACAAAGCGTTCGTAGCCGCGCCGTAACTTTGCAGCGTAATATTAAAGTAGAACCAAAAATTCAAGAATATGCGTACACAGCAGTACAGTAAGATTGAGGCTCTCGTAGCCAAGTACAAAACCCTTGCATCTGATACCGACATGGTGAAGGAAGCAGAGAAAAGGATTGATAGTGATCCTAACTTCTTTGCACCTGATTTGAATGATCTTGCTCGCGTCAATTTTGGTGAGCAACTTCTTGGAAGAGTCTATTCTCTGAAAGCTGGTAATTCTGCCAATTCCGAGGTGCTTAAGCATTATTCTCTGTCGACATCCTGCTATATTAAGGGATTGTTGACAGATGTTGAAGAACAGTATCTTGTTGATCAATTCGACGAGTTTGTTGATTATGCTTTTGATCATTTCAATCTTTGGATTGATTCGTCTTGGACATTCGATTCAATATCAGAATGGAGCAGCCTTTCATCTTACCTGCTTGAGAACAAATCGGGCAAAGTATTTGTTCCAAATTCAAATAAGGGTAGAGAGTTTGTAGGCTTAAATAATTGTGAACTAACAGTGGGTGCTGAGTTTACAGATGCTGCTATTCGTTCTTTGGCATGTGGATTCAGCGTGGACAAGTATGAGTTCTTGAACGACGACACTCAGCTTCTGTCTGGTTTAGATGATGGACAATTCGACGCAGTCATTGCAAGCATTTGTAACCAGAATGACGAAATACGGGATTCCTTTAACGCTCTTTTCCGCGTTGTAAAAGATGGTGGAGACTTACTTTTATGTGTAGCCAAAGAGGTTGCTTTAAGTAAGGGAACTGCAGAGATCCGTAATCAGATTATTCAAAGCCGAACTTTGCAGGAAGTCATTCAGCTTCCTTCTGGAAATATACTTCTCCATATCGTTAAGAAGCCACATGATACCATAGTCATGTGTGATGCTTCTGCACTCACCCTAAGAAGTAATGATAAGGTCATCGATATAGATGCCTTTATCAAGGAGGTAAAGATGGCAAATCAGCCAGAACGTGACGATAATCCTATCATGCGACGCTACTCGTATGAAAAGGTTAATGAACATGTTTTGTTACCTCAATATTACCTTAGCTTCCCTGAGTCGGGAACGCCTATGGAAGCATTGGTTAGTATCGCTAAAGAGATGATTCTCACAGACGAATGTCATACTGACGACAAGGTAGTAACTGTCAATCATCTATCTAATGTGTTTACTAAAGGTGCGTTTAAGGTGGCAGATCTTGCAAGTCCAAAACTCGATCGTTTAAGACGTTATTATAAGGTTTCTGGACCTGCTGTAATCATGGCTGTTTCTGATCAGAATATTGCCATTGGCTATACTACTGAGGACAAATCGTTTTTGGTTCCTCGTAATCTTTATGCTCTACTGCCTAAGGAAGGAATTGGCGTCAGATACTTAGCTTGTATGCTGTTTGATGAGTCCGTCAGAAGTCAGCTTACAAAGTTGGTATATGGAAAAGGTATGTCTGCTAGACTCGCATATCATTGGACGGATTTAATCCTAGCTGAAGAACATCCTGCTACAGAACAGCAGAAGTTGGTTCAAGATGCGATCTTGAGAGATTATGCTGAGCAGGAAGACTATGTCGCTCTCCAGGAAAAAGGCTTTAAGCATGCAATTCGTTTGCGTAAGCATGCTCTATCACAGAACATCTCTTCTTTTGATAGTATGTTCCGTACATTAGAACACTGTATGAAGGAACATAAGGGGTGCCTCAATTCGAGCGATCAGCTCTCTCCAGTAAGCCCGATGACTGTTGCTGATGCGATGTCTATTCTTCACTCAGATCTGGAAGTCATTTGTGAAAGAGTGGCGCACCTTACTGATGAACAGGATTGGGGAGCATGTGAGGCGATAGAACCTCAGCAGTTCATAGAAAACTTCGAGGCACAGCATAATAATCTTGGTTTTCGTTTCGATCATCTTTGGGAGGATTTTGAAACAAACTGCTTTGCGAAGGATGTTTTCGACAAGCAAACTGGCAAATTGCTGTTCCATGAGGGTGAATCAATGAACACTGCATGGTTTCCTAAGAAAGCTTTACTCCAGGTGTTCGAGAACATTGTTTCCAATGCACGTGAGCATGGCTTTACCGATAAGAGTAGACAGGACTATGTTGTTCAGAGTAGCTGGACCACTGACGGGCTTAATATGCTTATTAAGATTTCGAACAATGGAACTCCATTGCCAGCAGACGTTAACGCAGGCTTGGTTTTAGAGTATGGTTATACAACAGCTTTGAACCAAAGAGGACATGGTGGCATTGGTGGAGGAGAGATATCCGAGATCATGCATAGGTTCGGTGGTGATGTCACTGTTATTTCAACTCCGGAAAATAAATTCACGGTGACATATGTCCTGACTTTGCCTCTTACAAGTCTTTATTAGAAGTTGAACCTGAGGCAGATGGGCACTAACTGTCTGCCTCATAAGAAATAGAAATATGAACGAGAATTATATTCAAGTATTATGGGTAGAAGATGATCCCCAGATTACACTTACATACCCACTTGAGGCTGCACAATATGGAATTCAATTGGTGCCATACTGCTGTTGGGAAGATGCTGAAAAGGCTTTGGTATCTGATTTTAAAAGATGGTCAGCTATCGTGCTTGACGCTAAATGCAAATATAAGCATGATAGTCATGATAATGCTGCTGTGTTTTTAACCCAGGCTATTCATGCTATCGATACCATCTGTGCTAGCCATCATAGAATTCTTCCTTGGTACGTTCTCTCAGGTGGCAGTGAAGAAGAACTGAATGATCTCATTATTGATAGTCGTGAAGAGTGGGATGGCGACTGGAACCAGAAGAAATACTATAGTAAGACAACTGATCGTGATATTCTTTTCCATCGTATTCCGTATCATGCTAGAGTTTCTCCAGAAATGCAGATACGTCTAGTTTACTATCCTGACGTGTTTAAGGCTATACAGAATGCAGGATTAGATGTCGATGTTGAGAATTATATGGAGGAGCTGTTGCTTCCTATCCATACTCACAACTATTCTGGTAAGGAATACAACAACAAGATGACTCTTGTTCGAAAATGTATAGAGCTCATATTTCAATCAATGGCACAGCATGGACTGCTTCCAAATAAGAAGCAAGGAGATCGTTTGGTTATGCATGATATTCTTGTGGATAGACGTGGAGGCATTAATTTAACGTGGTGCAGTATGATCATAGCTGGTGTTGATATCAAGGATAGCAAAAGTGACAGAGTCAAAATTCATAGTTCAAATATTCTACCTAATGTCCTGAAAGAAAGTTTCCAGCGTCTTATTGAAATAGCTGCAGCCTTCGAGCATACTGATAATAAGTTGGCTACTGATGAGCAGCAAGCAAACTCTCGGCACACTGCTTCATTCCTGGATGAAATCGATAATGCTCCTTACTTGCTTAGAAGTATGGTTATGGAACTATGCAATATCATTCTATGGTATGATAAATACTTGGATATCCATGATGATGAAGAGATAAATGCATTAAATTGGGATGTTTTGTAGGTCTCATTGAAATCATAAAAACTGTTGTAAAGTTAACATATGGCTATGCATATTATTACAGGCATTATCGTCTTCCTTATTTGTTACTTCTTGTACAATAGAGAGCAAGAACGAAAAACAGAAAAGGAAATGGATTCTATTATGGAAAGAGTGAATCAGCAAGAAACAGATAGTAATGAAAATAATATGATAGAGAATAAAGATAAGATTGCAACCAAAGATTTACTGTTAGAGGTTCTCAATGATATTGGCTGCGAAAAAGAAGAAATGGATGATGGGCATATTCGGTTTGCTTATCAAGGAATTAGTTTCCTTGCATATACTGGTGGTGACTATCCATTTGTCAATCTCATTTGGCCATGGTGCCATAGCTTCTCTTCATTTGATATTGATGAATTTGCAAGGGCAAGAAAAATAGTGAATGAACTCAACCTTAATACAGATTGCACTCTTTGTTATTCAAACAACAAGGAATCTGATGAGATAGCGGTTCATATAAGATATTCTATACTATTTATCACTCAAATTCCACAGTTGAGTGATTACTTCAGAAGTAAACTTAATCAATTCTTCGCAACTCAAAGAGAACTTATGCTTAGAATTGAAAAAGAAAAGATACAGGAAAAAACGTATAATGCATAAACAATAGAGCAATGACAACTAAATTTGATATAATAAAATTAAAAGCGCAGGCTGCACTTGGAAATGCCGAGGCTTTGTACAAGCTTGGTGTGAACTATCTCTATGGTATCAGCCTTGATGTCGATATTGAGAAGGCACATGATTTTCTTGTAAAATCCGCAGAAAAGGATTTTGAATCTGCAAAGACGTTGTTGAAAAATGTTTTTGCCAATAACGGTATGTCATCAGAGATAGAGCCAGATTTCAAGGAGAATGGCTATGATAGGGAAGCTGACATTAGCTATGCTATTGTAGATGATCTTAATGATATGTTGCCAGAACAGCAGAATCACTTTGTTGAGATTGATCCAAGAATCGGTTTTTCTGAGAATGATGCAAAGTTAGTATCGAAATTATTGAACGGATAAGATTTGATATGAAAGATAATAAAAATGATAGTGTAATTGGTAGAATTTTACTTTGGCCACTGAATACGATGAGTGAATCTATAGATAATATTCATTCTCATATGGATCAGAATGCACCAATAGATTCCTACATGGAAGAAGATAAAAGAGCAATAGGTTTAGGTGGTGCTCTAGGAGGTTGTTTACTCACAATGGCTTGGTGGATATTCCTTTTTGTTTTAGGAATAACAAGCATTATTTGTTTTTTTGTTTGGTTATTATGAGCTGCAAATATAGACTTTATAAGTGTTATAAAGGAGCCACCGCCAGCACGGTGTCCGACCGTGGCTCCCGAAACATTATAAAATGGCAATGAAAGAAATTAAAAAGAGAGTTCTACACAAGTCTGTCTGTTCGCCTGTACAGGGGAATAGTCATCAATACCACCTTCATAGACCGTTGAGATCTGAGACTCCTCAACACCTCTTTCCTTCATCAGCGTCTTGATATACTCAGCACGCTTACGGGAGAGGTTGTTATTGATACGGTCATTGCCGGTAGCAGAGTCTGCAGCTCCAGAGATCTTCACCTTCAGATGATGAGCCTTAGCAACACGTGCAAGTCCATCGATGTTCAGAAGCTGTGATACCTCAGTCAGCTCGTCGGTATTCAGACGGAAGAAGAAATAGATAGGAGCACCGATTGTCTCAGTTCCATTCTTCATGGCAGAGAGATATGCCTCATAGCTGCTATCCCAGTCGATGATTCCGAGATCATCCATACCGCTACGTTTCTTCATCGCTTTCGGCATCGTTTCAGGATTGCCGTCCCATCCCTTGTTGTTGAGTCTTGCACGAAGAGAGTTCAGACCAGAATAGTCATTGCGAGGATAGAGAGCATGCTCTGTTTCCCTCTCGTCATCCCCAATCTGATCCTTGTAGAGGTCAAGCAGACCTTCTATCTCCAGAATCTTACGATACTGTGCCTTGATACGCTCGTCCTCCTTATGCTGGAGGTTGAGATGACCGTTACGTTCAGCAAGATTGCCAGCATAGGCAATCAGCCACTCGTTCTGTGCGATATAAGGATTAGCATCCACGATACGCTTGAATCCTGTACCTCCCAAGGTGACAGAAAGACCTGTCGACAGAGTCAGCATGTGATCCCCGAATCTTGTGGAATTTCCTATGGCATCAAAGTGCTTTCCTGTGGTCATTCCGCTGAGCTCAGCCACTGCATGAAGACGGTTGCTGATACGGTAACGAGCCTCGATACCATACGAGAAAGCAAACGGATGGCTGCCACTTACACCAGCACTATAATTGATGTTTTCATACCAGTCAGGGTTGTAGATCATGCCCACACCCACGAACGGAATGATGTCCCATCTGGAGAGACCGATGTCATTACAGCTGATACCCGAAGTCAGGTTATACATGAAGTCAGCATGAACGAAATGATAGTCCATGGACTTGAACTCTGCATTCTTGAATGAGAGTCCTTGATACGCCACGCGACCACCGACTGCGGGTGTGAACCATTTTCCCAGTCCGACCTGTAAGGCAGGAGAGAGACGGTCAAACACATCACCGCAGCCCAGTGGTGATCCAAGAAAAGCTGAAGCCCCGCCCTTTACTTCGATGAACCAATTTCTACCCCAGTTGGCTGCTTTGCTTACGTTCTTGAGATATGTGGGTTTCAGTGTCTGGAGAATATCCTCCGATGTGACACTTACTTGATTGACGATACTGTCTGATGTCATGTGAACATCACGTGCCTGAACTGACACAGCAGCGAGGCACAAGGTGGAAAGAAATAATAATTTTCCTGTCATAATATCTATGATTAAATTGTCTTTTTTGACGATTGTTTGAATATGTGTTACATCTTCTTGCGCTTACCTACAGGACGGCACATGCGCCGTGCCATGGCTAATGAACGACGTGCGAACATACGTTCATCCTCATCATCCCGTTTGCGCCAGCCACCACCGGGACCACCGCCACCGCCACCATGCGTCTGTGCAATGGATGTGGCTTGATCCACATACTCGCACATCAGTGCAAGTGCCACTGTAGCCACATGGTTGCCATCCGTCGCCAGCTGTTCGAGCAGGGTGTCACCGAAGAGAGCCTTTGCTTCCTCTGGCAGAGCCTGATAGCGTGATGTGAACTCATGCATCATTGTACCAGAAAGCAGCTCGTTCATGACAGCACCTTTGCTGTGAGCCCAGTCCTGTGCAGAAGCCGTAGCCTTTTCTGCCAGGTCAGCAGCCTCCTGTTCCAGAGCCTCCTTGTCCTGACGTAGTGCCTCAATCTCCTGAGCAGTGGAGGAGAGTTTCGCCTGTTTCTCTGCCAGTTTTGCTTCCACGGCAGCCTTGCGGTTCTCGAGATCCTGTATCTTCTGAGCAATCTCCTGACTGACAGCATTGCTATTCTTCTGGAGCTCACGCAGTGGACGCAGTTCCTCTTCGAGCCTCTGCTTCTCAGCCGTGAAGGTCTGGATCATGGTTGTGAAGCTCTTCTGTTTGGTGATAGCCGTTGCCAGTTCCTTGCTCAGTTCGTCGATAGCCTTCTGAAGGTTGTCACGACGCTGTTCAAGTGTTGCACACTCCTGGTTCAGCCATCGTCGGTATGACTCAGTTGTGTGACCATGGGCGCCAGTCAGCACTTTACTTGTACCACGGGCAAGTCCCCACTTACGGTTCACTTCAGCCAACTCATTATGAAGTTGGAGGATGAACTGCTTGTACTCAGGGATGGTATGCCCATGGAATACATCCTTATAGCTGATTCTTCCCTCGGCATTGACTGGCACGATGTCACAGTGTGCATGTGCCGTTGTCTCATCGAGATGAACCACAAAGCTGATGATGTTCTCCTCACCGAATTTACGTGCGACAAAGTCATAGATGTCTTTTGCCCACTGTTCGATTTCAGGCATACGCTTAACATTCTCATTGCCACATTTCGACTCGAAGTCCACCTCCTGATTGCCAAAAGCCAGTTCTGTCATTCGGTCATGCGATCCACCAAACACGAACTTGACAGCAGTACGGATATTAGGGTTCTTGCGCCCGATATTCGGATCCTTGATGCCACGTGCGGCAAGAAGCTCTTCCATACGCTTGTCGAGTACTCTGGTCTTATCAACAGGAACCACCTTGCCACCTTTCACGATCTCGAAATTGAGATGCTCACGGCTTCGGTCATAGTTCCCTTCCTTTACAGCCATGTCATAGCCTTTTTCCGTCCATCGTCGGAGAACCTCGTTGCTGATGTCCCCGACACCTGCACCGGTCTTGATGTCAATGACCTGACGGTTGGTATTATCATTAGCCATACAATTCGTTTTACGGTTTAACTTTCCTATTTCAAGTATCGGGAGCCACTATAAAGCCCTGCATTCCCGAAGGAAAACCTGACCCTGCTTGCAGTTTATCTGGTCAGCCCACCGTTCGATGCAAATCGATACGGGTAGTGGGCTTCCCGATACTTGAAAAATATGGCACGGGCAAGCCCGTCGCCTACAGTTTACTCATTCCCTTCAGCGGAGTCCTGACGGAGCGTTTCACCTTCGGAGAATGCATCAGCACTTTCAGACTGTTTAGAAGCGTCCTGAGACGATTCTGGAGTCTCTTCGGTACTTGCTACCGCCCCTTGACCTTTCAGGCTCTTAGAAACGTACCCAGAGGGCTTAGGAGGGTTTACGAAGTAGTTGGATCCGTTCGACGGAGCATAGTGCTCGTAGATGCAGTCAAGGAGAGTGAGCTCTGCCTTGGAGTAATCCTTTACCACGGCATCCATGTAGCTTGGCTTCACGTTATCACGCAGTGCAACGGTGAGAATGCCAAGGGAATCGATGACGCGGTGCCAGTTCCATAGGTGGTCTTTTCCAAAGAGAAGCGTGACGGAGTCGGAAAGCTCATCGGGCACTGTATCTTCTCTGTTAAGGAGATGATAGACAGTCGATGCCAGGAAATTGAACATGTACGCCTGGCGCATCAGCACATGACGTACAGGAGCACCGCCCTGTCCCTGCTGACGGGCTATCTCCATCTTCATGGAGTAGTAGCGGTCATAGGAATCTGCTACCTCGTTTACTGAGCTGCGTCCATTGACGAATCTTGCAAACTGCATACAGCAGAAGTCAAGGACATCGTCCGTCGAATCAACATAGAGAGACAGACGCTGTTGAAGGTTCACGGTGAAGATGTAGCTCTTCACGAACGGCTTGTACGAAAGCTGTCCGAGTGCCACAAGTCCTTCCACAAAGGAACGGACAGTAGCACGCTGCCATTTCCACTTGCGTGCAAGCTCAGAGATACTGGCAACGAACTGCCCAGGAACGAGTTCCTCCTGACGGTTTCCGTTAGCAGCAACGAAGTTTCCCGATGACGCACGACTGAGCAGGTCGCAGTATGCCTCCAGCTTGCTGAATCGGTCTTCCGATTTAGGCTTGAGGTATTCGAGCAACGAGCGGTCAGAAGCCTGAGCATCTGAGCTGCCATTTATCTGTTTGTTTGAATCTTGTATCATTTGAATGATTTTAAGTTGTACTTTCTGAGTATTTTGAGCAAGTGTAGTCAGACAGTATGCCACATGTTTGTGGCAGATCAAAAGTAGTTTCGGAGAATCTTCCTCAACAGTTCGAGCGGTCTAATTATGCTATCCGTCTCGTCCTTGATGCGAAGCACATGTTCAGACGGATAGAAGACCGATGCCATACTGAGCGTGTACAGCACATGAAATATGCTGTTCATGTAAGGTATGCAATAGCATATCAGAGCAAGTATGAGTGTTGCCCATAGGTGTTTCCTTTCTTGCAGTCTGTGAAGCAGACGGTCAGCTATTCGGTTAAAGAAAAGAGCACTGGTCATAAGAGCAGCCAGAGCGACTGCCCAGTTAGGATCAGTCATGAAGCAGCACCAGTTCATGAAGATTAACAGGCTAAGCACCACGATGATGTACAGCTTGCGAGCATTATACGACATGGTCATACGCCAGCAGAACTTGTACATGATGCTGCAGTCCTTCTTGTACAGACAGAAGAATACTGTCAGTAGAATGAAGGGATATAAGAACTTGATAACCTGAATCATGTGAATTATACGTTAGAGTTTATCTGTTGGGTGATTTCCCTGCGACATGGCATCGAGCTTCATGCCGATGCGATGGTTGAGCAGATTATTGTAACTGGGTGAGGATGTGTCAACGCTTGGGTCGGCTGACAGTTCCTCATCGGCTTCTATCAATAGCGTAAGATACGTGTCGATGGCTCCACCTTTCTCGATGGTGGAGGTCTGTTCAGTGGTTTCATCCACAGGCTTAGTGTCGACCAGACTCTCCGTCTCTGCGTCTGCATCTGCTACTTCTGTTGCAGATCCTGACCCTGAGACGGGGACAATCGACTGCATTGTATCAGGATCGATGTCAGGAGGCAATAAGAATGCCTTGCTGGCACTGCGCATGATACATACGCAGAGTACAATCACCGTACAGAGTACCGCCTTGGCGTAGATATTCAGATGGAACACGATCAGCGCAAGAATGCAGAGAGCAATGATTACGCTGTAGAATGTGTACACTCCCTTTAAGGGGGTATTCTTTTTGTCAGTATTCGAATTCATATAGCTCGAGTTTTAAGATTTCATGAGTTGCTTTCTGAATGATGTATTCCACGTCCTTGCATGTCAAGGAGAGTGCATCAACACGCTGCTTGGCTGACCGGTCATGCTCGATGAGTCTTCTCACGGCATCTGCCAGATCATGTTCATTGACCTTCCATACATGTGGCTTCTGCCAGCAGTATCTGTTTCTGAAGTTGTGAAGCGTGATCACCTGGTAACGGATGTGGTGAAACTCTCCGTTCAGTGGGTAGCTCCAGTCAATGGTGTCATGCGTGTCAGTGACTTCAATCCAGCTGCGAAGCTCTTGGATTACATCAGCGATGTGATAGAATAAAGCCTTGTCCATGCATAGAGATAAGTATCAAGGATTATTATTGAAGTCGTTCATTACCTCTGCCTCTCCACGTCGTTCCTTGACGATCATCGAACCTTGGGTGTTAAGGCGTAGGTCAGTCAGTAAGTCTGGGTACATGATGTCGATGGATCCATAGACAGTGACGAGAATGGTATTGATCATACCGTCTTCATCAGTGATAAAGTTCATCTTGATGTTACGCTGTTCCTCCGGCATGAAATAGGTGCATGCTCTCTGTCCGAACTTCGTCTTGATGGCTTTCGGATTGGGATGTGTGTAGTAGAGGATGCGCATATAGGCATCACTATCCATGATGTTCAGCACCTCCTCAATAGGAAGTGGTGAGTGTACCTCATAGGTCAGCACGGCATATCCATTGCCTTCCTGTGTCTCCTTCAGGTAGAAGTTGTCGAACAATGCAGGCATGATGGTTGGACCGCTGACCTTGAATTTGTAGATTGCTTCTTCTAACATAGTATCTTGCATAGTTTGAATTGAGTTTGACAGTGTTGTTGAGTTTATAGCCAGGATATGTATAGTCTCATGAGCTGGGTAGGAATCTGGGCGAGATGCTTTGGATCCACCCATCCCTTGTCAATGAGTCGTTCTGAGAGTTTGGGGAAGGATGCTGCAAGCTCTGTCATCTGCTGCTGTTGGGCTTCTGTCAGCAAGCTGATCGAGAGAGAATCCATAGAGAGAAAGGGCTGCAGTGTCATCCACATGTAGGCATTCGCCTGCTGCTCAGAGTTGACTTTCTCTTTCTTCAAGAGATCTGCACAGACTTGAGCATTCAGGAGAAGACGGCGGCAAGTGCGCATACTCATGTAAACAATGGCATCCTCACTTGACAGTCGCTTTTCAGAAGCGGCGTGGAATATGTCTGCGCATATTGATTCCGTCATTTTCGTTACGTCTTCCATTCCAACATTAGTGTAATCACCGATATTGGAAAGGAAGGTGCGGAAATGGCGGTCTTCCGTTTCGAGGAAAGAAAGTAGTTCCTTTTGGTTGTTGATGCCATGCTCCTTCGTGGCAGCAAGGAAGTTGCGGTAAAGAGTAATCTTTTCACGCGCATTTCCTCTATTATATATAGGCTTTTTACCTAATGCCGAGAAGAACGTTGCTGCTTTCTTCTTGGTAATGTCAAGTTCTGTATCATCCCTGTAGGGTGAAGTATGCAGCTTGACATGAGCTACATCAGAGAGACTACATCCTGAAGCCAGACGGAGTAGTTCTATACGGACTGAATCCGAAGTTTCGTGGAAAGACAGGGACAGATAAGTATGGGCGGTAAAAGCAGGATCTTTCTTGATGTAGTTAAAGACTGTATCAGAAAGTTCCTGCCATTGGCAGATGAAGTAGGAAAGTCTCTCGCCATTTGCCTGATGTTCTTTGGCAATACTGTGATGAAAATCTCTGTATTGCTTCAAGGCATCGGCAGAATCCTTAAATTGATAATCAGACTTTCCAGAGCATGAAGTCATACTTATTATAAGACATAAAAAAAACAAGTGAAAGATTAAACTCATTTGAGTATTTTTTCTTTCACTTGTTTGACTTCTTTTCATCTGCTTTTTTGCGCCGTTCTTGTGCTGTGCAGAAATGGATGTGGAACGTAGGTATAAACCCGTTTGCAGTCTTTGTTTCATGGGCGTATCTGTTTAAATTGCGGTGCAAAGTTACAAAGAATAATCATAAGTTATGCCAGTTTGATTTAAACTTTATGTCTTTTTATAAATCATACTCACAAAAGTATGATAATTTGAAATACCAAATAATAATGCCGATAAACTCTCGATTTATAAAAAAGTATAATAGTACGCGTAGTATGATTTCTAATCCGAAAAAATTTCATACCTTTGCAGTCACAGAACTGATAATAGTCATCTGAGAATACTCTTAAAAACCAATAACATATTGATTATGGCAAAGATAGGTTACATCATGGCAGCCGCCCACTACGACAAGGTTAAAGAAGACAGCCAGTGGATGCATGAGTATGGTTGCGTGAGGATTGTTGAAGAAAACGATGCGGATGAAAAGAGCCGTCCGCTTTGGAAACAGCTGATGATTGCCCTTGAACGCGGCGATGAACTCGTCATCAGCAAGTTCAGCAATGCCATTCGTGGCGCACGAGAACTGGCAATGTTTCTGGAATTCTGCCGGGTGAAGGTCATACGTGTTATCAGTATACATGACCGTATAGATTCCAAGAACGAACTGTTTCCTGAGACAAAGCCTTCGGATGTTCTGATGATGATAGGTTCCTTGCCCGACGAAGCACTTGTTCTTCGCAAGGCATCCGAACATGTTTCCAAGCTTCAGGAACGCATGATTGTTCAACTGCCTCCAGTCTCTACTGCAAAGGAAAGACGTATGGACAGGGAAAAGACAATTATTAACCTCTATGCAGCTGGCCATCCAATCGATGATATTTGGAAAGCAAGTGGCTTCCATAGTCGAAGTTCAGTGTTCCGCATACTGAACAAGTACGGTATAAAACTGAACCGAGGCAAGCATTCTGGGCCAATTAAGAAGAGAAATAAAGAGTAAAAGTACTATTCAATACATTGTTTGCAGTAATATGAATGAGATTAAAAGACTATACGCTCTTGAATGGTTTGGTCCTTACGAATCGATTGAGGATATTTGGAATGATGATGACACACAATCATGTTCCATATATCTTATTACAGGAAAGGAATCATATGAAAGAGGGTCTCAGCATATTAAATATGTTGGAATCACTGAACGAGATCCTGCTAAAAGATTATCCGACAAAGACCATCTTAAAAAGCAGGAGAAGATTAAATACAAAAAGTATTGGGTAGGAAGATTCTCAAAATCTTCAAATCGAAACCAACGAGCACATGTCGAATTGATAGAAACACTATTCATCCGTTATTTGTTTTTGGCTGATGTGAAAATTATAAATAAAAATAAATTGAAATCAATACCAAGAACTCCAGTAACAGTGCTGAGTAGGTGGTTTCTTAAGAACTCATATCAACATCGGCAGCACAAACCAACTTTGCTGAGAGACCTGCCAGACGTTATAATGTTTGATGGTGATGAATACTGGACATCTGGGAAACTTGCATTTTCTGATAAAGAAAGCAACTATTGTTGAACTGTTATAAAGAAGTGATATGACTCTACTTGAAGCAGTTTCTGCACGTCATAGTGTACGCAAATATATCGACAAAGAATTATCAGCCGACATCATTGCTGCTCTCCAAGATAAAATCGCGGAATGCAACAAGGTTGGCAACCTAAATATTCAGCTGGTACAGAACGAAACGAGGGCATTCACGGGAATGCTGTCGTATGGTCAGTTCAGTGGAGTTAAGAACTATCTGGTGATGGTCGGCAAAAAGTCAAAAGACCTCGATGAACGAGTGGGTTATTACGGGGAACAACTCGTTCTCTTTGTTCAGACATTAGGGCTCAATACCTGTTGGGTAGGGCTCTCTTATCGAAAAGTTCCAGAGGCATACAATGTAGGCAAAGATGAAAAACTTGTCTGCATGATAGCACTGGGTTATGGAGAAACACAAGGTATCGGCCACAAGATCAAAAGCATTGAAGAAGTAAGCAATGCCAGTGACATCACTCCGTCATGGTTCAAGAAAGGCGTTGAAGCAGCACTGCTGGCTCCTACAGCTGTAAACCAACAGAAATTTTCGTTTGAGCACGTTGGAATGAAAAACAACTGTCACCAGATTAGAGCCAAGAAGGGATTTTCCATGATTGGTTATACAAAGATCGATTTAGGCATTGCCAAATACCACTTTGAGATTGGTGCCGGAAAAGTCAACTTTGAGTGGGTATAAAAGTATTTCAAATAGACAAAGTGTAATTTAGCAAGTAATTAGATTTATGAAAGATATTATCATTTATACATCAGAACATCTTAGAACAACGACAAAGACTGCATGTGTGGCAGAAGCAATTTCTGATGCTCTTGATAGATTGCATGTGAAGCATCTGGAGTTAAAAAACACGAATGATTATTGGTGTAGGGACTATATGCCAGTAATGATATCCGATGATGGAACGTATGCAAAATTCAAGTATGAGCCAGATTATTTGGTAGAAGACGAAAAGTTACATGACTATATAACTCCTCAGCAGGTTGCATGTAATGGACTCAATTTGTTTATGCCTGCTGACATGAAAATCACCTTTGACGGTGGCAATTATGTTCGATGTGGGGATAAGGTCATTATGACTGACAAGATTTTTAGTGAGAATCCAGAAAAGAAAGTAACCGAACTGCTGCAGGACTTAGAAAAAACGCTTTGTGCAGAAATTGTCTTGCTGCCGTGGGATATGAAAGATTTTTGCGGTCATGCTGACGGCATGGTGGCATACCTAGGCGATGGTCGAGTTCTACTGAATGGCTGTTGGATTAATCCTAAACGAAAACAAAATATGGCATTTCATAGAAGGCTGAGGAGAATCTTGAACGGCCATTTTAAAGAAGTTATAGAACTTCCCTTCTGGGATGGTGATGAAGATTCGTGGTGTTATCTCAATTATTTGAAAGTTCCTGGAGGTGTTTTGCTTCCTTGTCTTTCTGAGAATTTTGATAGTAAAGATGATATTGCTGCTTTGAATTATTTCAAGGGATTATTTTCAAAGATGGAAGTAATACCTATATATGCCAAGCCTTTAGTTAAAGGCAAAAATGGAGGAGGCGCATTACATTGTGTAACGTGGGAGTTTATAGAAAAGTAAGAGTTTCTCGAAAAAAAAACAGATTACCCTTTATTGCACAGGCATATTGACAATGGCAAACATCCAAATCATACAAGGAAACTTTGAACAGAAGCTGAAGCTTCAGTTCGCTCCTGGCATCAAAGCAGGATTTCCATCTCCAGCTGATGACTACAGTCACGAGACGCTGGACTTCAATCGTGACCTCATACGCAATCCTGAAGCCACATTCTATGGGAAAGTGGAGGGTGATTCGATGATTGAAGCAGGAATCAACGATGGCGATATTGCCGTCATTGACCGTTCCGTCGAAGCACAGGACGGCGATATTGTGGTAGGTTATATCAATGACGAGTTCACCATCAAGTACCTCGATTTACGACATCGCAAGGACGGCTATATTGAGTTGCGCCCTGCCAACAAGGACTTCAAGCCTATCCGCATTGATGCAGATGATGACTTTGAAGTCTGGGGTGTGGTGATTTGGACTATCAAACGCTGGAAATAAAAGTACTGAATCATGTACGGCATCATTGACTGCGATAACTGTTACGTATCATGCGAGCGTGTCTTTCGACCAGACTTGAAGGACAAGCCTGTCGTTGTTCTCTCGAACAATGATGGCTGCGTAGTGGCAAGGTCAAATGAAGCCAAAAAGATGGGTATCAAAGCCGGAACACCTTATTTCCAACTGGCAGAGCAGTTCCCCAATCAAAAGATTGTTGTATTCTCATCCAACTATGAGTTGTATGGTGAATTGACAAGCCGTGTGGTTTCAATTATCAGCAAGGAAGTACCTGCCTACTTCCGCTACAGCATTGACGAGTGCTTTGTCTATCTTGACGGCATGGAGCATCTGGACTTGAAAACATGGGGCGAAGATCTTCATAAGAAAATCAAGCAGAGTGTGGGAATGCCTGTCAGCATCGGACTTGCGCCAAACAAGACCCTTGCGAAGATGGCCAGCCACTTCGCCAAGAAATATCAGGGCTACCGCCACTGCTGCATGATCGATTCCGACGAGAAGCGAATTAAAGCTTTGAAACTATATCCCATAGATGAAGTTTGGGGCATTGGCCGACGCTATGCAGCACGTCTCGAATCTCTTGGTGTAAAAACTGCCTACGACTTTGCAGAGCATAACCAGAGTTGGGTACGCGCCACATTTAACAACATTGTCATTGAGCGTACTTGGCGAGAATTGAACGGAGAGGACTGTGTGCCCAATGAAGAGATGGCTAAGAAGAAATCTATCTGTACCAGCCGTTCTTTCAATGGTATGATTACAGACCTTGATGGACTCCGTACTCATGTATCGAACTATGCTGCCAGATGTGCAGAGAAACTACGTCAGCAAGGTACGGTCGCGTCCATCGTAGGCGTATTTCTCAACACCAATGCTTTCCGTGAAGACCTGCCTCAATACTGGAACTTTCAGGAAATGCGTCTTCTCACACCCTCCAGCTCGACTGTCACCATTGTCAAAGCAGCTAATGAAGTTCATCAGAAACTCTACCGTCAGGGCTATCACTATAAGAAAGCAGGTGTCATCGTCATGGGAATTGGGCCTAACAGTCCAATTCAGCAGGACTTGTTTGACACAAATGCTGAACAGTTTGAAAAGATGAAGCGACTTGATGCAGTCATTGATCGCATCAACAAGGTCAATGGAACTGAGACCATTGTACTTGGCAGTCAGCAATACACTCAAAAAGATGGTAAGGGAAAGGCTAACGTCTTTGCCAATGCCATCAAACATGATTTCAAGAGCAAAAACCCCACCACGAGGTGGTCAGATATAATTAAGTTAAAATGAGAAATAGTAAGAAAGCGCAAGCATTAGCGGATAAATGCGCCAAAGAGCATGGCTTCTTCTGTGCATCCTATCGAGGGTGCTCAGCCGAAGAATTAGTGTATGTACCATTGAACAGCAACAGTGAGAACAATCCAACGATTCCTACATATATACTCATTCGCGATAATGAAACAGAGTATGTACAAGGAATAGAGTATGTGGATGTTTTAGATGGTGTCAAGATAAGAAACTTCAAAAACGGGCATAGAATATTTAATACACTTTATCGCAGGTTCCAAGAGAAAAACTTTGAATGTGATAATGAAGAAAGTGAACCTGTTGGTTGAATTAATTTTGTAAAACATTTATGTTGAAAAAGTTGTACATATCATTGATTTTTAGTAACTTAGTGGTATCCAAAACATTAAGTACTATTATCATATCTATGCACAACTT
>Ga0116191_1001098_pt1 | contig 22384 bp, 23 predicted proteins | sample AD_UKC111_MetaG_FD_89897 | JGI IMG/M metagenome (GOLD analysis project Ga0116191, IMG submission 89897) | Active sludge microbial communities of municipal wastewater-treating anaerobic digesters from Hong Kong - AD_UKC111_MetaG | ecosystem: Engineered > Bioreactor > Anaerobic > Digestate... | reverse complement strand
CGGCAAGCATGCCGGGGCTCCCCGAGCCGGCGCCGAGCAGTGCTCGGCGAAACCCCGGCTCAGGCTTCCCCGCCGAAGGTCTTGATCAGGTTGTCGACGTACTTGTCGACCAGGCCCTCGAACTCGGCCTTGACCAGCGGCGACGCGACGCCCTTCATCAGCCCGGGCAGCGGCACGTCGACGACGCCCTCGATCTTCAGCACGACGTCGGTCTGCGTCTTCGCGTCCGAGATCTTCCAGCTGCCGCCGACCTGCGCGTTGCCCACGCCCGGCACCGGCTTCCAGGTGACCGTGCCCTTCTTCGCGTCGGACACGTACTTCGACGCGTAGATCGTCTGGAGCTGGATCGACGCGACACCGACCTTCTTCATCTCCCAGCGGTACACGCCGCCGCCCTCGTCGACCAGCTTGTCGACCTTCGGGAAGTGGCTGACCGACTTCGGCACGTCGGACAGCACGGCGAACACGTCCTTGAAGGGCGCCTTGACCGAGAACTCGTAGCCCAGTTCGATGGACACGCTGAACGCCATGGGGTCTCCTGCTCGCGGATCGTTCGTGAGGGGCCGTCGGGGAACGGCGTGCCGCCAGTCTAGCGACTCGACGGCCCCGCTGGCCAGTCGGCGGTCCCGGTTCCATGCGACGCGGGCCGTCGGCGCCCGCGCAGCGCCGCTGCGCCACAATGTGCGGACGCCACGATCGACGGAGCGACCCGATGGACGAACCCTGGCGCTGGCCCGCCACCGAGCTCGCGCGCGCGATCCGCACGCGGCGCCTGTCGAGCCGGGAGGCCGTGCAGGCCTGCCTGGACCGCACCCACGCGGTCAACCCCGCGCTCAACGCGATCGTCGACCTGATGGCCGACGAGGCGCTCGCGGCGGCCGACGCCGCGGACCGGGCGGTCGCGCGCGGCGAGGCGCTCGGCGCGCTGCACGGCGTGCCGGTGACGGTGAAGGTCAACGTCGACTGCCGCGGCCGTGCCACCACCAACGGCATCGTCGCCCTGCGCGACGCGATCGCGACCGAGGACAGCCCGGTCGTCGCGAACCTGCGGCGCGCGGGCGCGGTGATCTTCGGGCGCACGAACACGCCGGCCTTCTCGTACCGATGGTTCACCGAGAACGACCTGCACGGCCGCACGCTGAACCCGTGGGCGCGCGAACGCACCCCGGGCGGCTCGAGCGGCGGCGCGTCGTCCGCGGTCGCCGCGGGCATGGGTCCGATCGCGCACGGCAACGACCTCGCGGGCTCGGTCCGCTATCCCGCGTACTGCACCGGCGTCTACGGGCTGCGGCCGTCGTTCGGGCGCGTGCCGGCGTTCCTGCCGAGCGCGAAGGAGGAGCGCACGACCGGCATGCAGACGATGTCGGTCCAGGGGCCGCTCGCGCGCACCGTCGCCGACGTGCGCGTCGCGCTCGAGGCGATGGCCGCGCCCGACCCGCGCGATCCCTGGTACGCGCCCGCCCCGCTGCGAGGCCCGGCGATCGCCCGCCCGATCCGCGTCGCGATGACCACCTCGGTGCCCGGCGCCGACGTGCATCCGGCGGTGCGCCGCGCGGTCGAGCAGGCGGGCGAATGGCTCGCCCAGGCCGGCTACGCGGTCGAGGCCGTCGATCCGCCGCACCTGGAGGAGGCGCCGCAGGTGTGGGCCGCGATCGGCGAGACCGAGGCGCGGATCGCGATGCACGACGCGATCGACCGGATGGGCGACGACGGCATCCGGCGCGCGTCCTCGGGCATGCGGCGCGGGGTGCCCGTGCTCGACCTCGAGGGCTACGTGCGCGCGATGGCGCGCCGCGCGACGATCGTGCGCGACTGGTTCGTGTTCCTCGAGCACCATCCGCTCGTGCTCGGCCCGGTCTGCGCCGAGCCGCCGTTCCCCTGGGGCCTGGACACCGGCAGCGACGCCGACATGGACCGGGTGCGGCGTGCGCAGGGCCCGCAGTTCCTGCTGCCGGTGCTCGGCCTGCCGGGGCTGTCGGCGCCGCTGGGCGCGCTCGACGGCGTGCCGCTCGGCGTGCAGCTCACCGGCCCGCGCTACCGCGAGGACCTGGTGCTCGAGGCGGCCGAGGTGCTCGAGTCGCGCCATCCGTCGGCCACGCCGATCGATCCCGCGTGGGGCGCGCGATGAGCGGGCCGGCCGCGCCCGCCGCGGCGCTCGCCGCGCTGCCGCCCGAGCAGACGGGCCCCGCGGCCTGGTACGGGCCGCAGTGGCGCGGCCACGCCGAGTGGATCGTGCGGCTCGCCGGGTCGGACGTCGAGGAGATCGAGGCGGCCCTGCGCGCGTGGCACGCGACGCCGCGCGCCGGTCCCGCGCCGCTGCGCGCCGCCGACTTTCCGCTGCCGAACCTCGGGCCGCGCCTGGCCGCGATCCGCGACGAGCTGCTGAACGGCCGCGGCTTCTCGCTGGTGAGGGGGCTGCCGGTGCGCCGGTGGGGGCCGCGCGACAGCGCGATCGCCTTCGTCGGCCTCGGCGCGCACATCGGTCGCGCGCGCTCGCAGAACGCGATGGGGCACCTGCTCGGGCACGTGCGCGACGTCGGGCTGTCGAGCGCCGACCCGTCGGTGCGGATCTACCAGACCCACGAACGCCAGACCTTCCACACCGACTCGTGCGACGTGGTCGGCCTGCTGTGCCTGGCCGAGGCCCGCCGCGGCGGCGACTCGCTGCTGGTCAGCAGCACGACGATCTTCAACGAGATGCGCCGCCGCCGCCCGGACCTGCTCGCCTGCCTGTTCGAGCCGCTCGCGACCGACCGGCGCGGCGAGGTGCCCGCGGGCATGAAGCCGTACTTCGAGCTGCCGGTGTTCAGCTGGCACGCGGGGTTCCTGACGGCGATCTACCAGCGCCAGTACATCGAGAGCGCGCAGCGCTTCCCCGACGCGCCGCGCCTCGGCGCCCGCCATCGCGAGGCGCTCGACCTCTTCGACGCGTTCGCGGAGGATCCCGCCCTGCACCTGTCGATGCGGCTGGAACCCGGTGACGCCCAGTTCGTGCACAACCACACGATGCTGCACGACCGCACCGCGTTCGAGGACTGGCCGGAGCCGGCCCGGCGTCGCCACCTGCTGCGGCTGTGGCTCGCGGTGCCGGGCGCGCGGCCGCTGCCCGACGCGTTCGCGCAGCGCTACGGGTCGGTGACGGTCGGCGACCGGGGCGGCATCGTGGTGCCGGGCGCCACGCCCTGCGTGCCGTTCGACTGAAGAGATCGTGCCGGTCCGCCGGCCGGCACGGTCCGGTGCCCGTCCGCACCGCTGCACCGGTGCGCGGGTCCCGTTCGCCGGTACGGTGACGGACCCGCCCGACGTCCCGGAGCCGACGATGGAACCGACCCTGTCCCGCCGCGCGCGCGCGATGCGCCGCTCCGACGTGCGCGACCTGCTGCGCCACGCGAGCCTGCCCGGCATGGTCTCGCTGGCCGGCGGGCTGCCGGCGGCCGAGCTGTTCGACGTCGAGGGCGTGCGTGCCGCGACGCTCGCCGCCCTCGAGGCCGACGGCGCGGCGGCGCTGCAGTACGGCATGACCGAGGGCCAGCCCGGCCTGCGCGCGGCGATCGTCGCGCTGCTGCACGAGCGCGGCATCGCGGCCGACGCCGAGGGGCTCGTCGTGACGACCGGCTCGCAGCAGGGCCTCGACCTGGTCGCCCGGGCGCTGCTCGACGAGGGCGACGCGGTCGTCGTCGAGCGACCGTCGTACCTCGCCGCGCTGCAGGCGCTCGGGCTCCAGGGCCCGGCATGGCGCTCGATCGGCGTCGACGACGAGGGCGGCCGGGTCGAGGACCTCGACGCCGCCTGCGACGGGGTCCGTCCGAAGCTCGTCTACGTGGTGCCCAACTTCGCGAATCCGACCGGCGCCTGCATGTCGCTCGAGCGCCGGCGCGCGCTGGTGCGCTGGGCCGCGGCGCGGGGCGTGGTGGTGCTCGAGGACGACCCGTACGGCGAGCTGCGCACCCGCGGCGCGCCGCTGCCCTCGCTCGCCGCGCTCGCGACGGAGGTGCCGGGCGCGTCGGACTGGGTCGGCCACGCGTCGACGCTGTCGAAGACGATCGCGCCGGGCCTGCGCGTCGGCTGGCTGCTGCTGCCCGCGTGGCTGCGCGAGGCGGTGGTGCTGCTCAAGCAGGCGGCCGACCTCCACACCTCCAGCTTCGCGCAGGAGGTCGCCCGGCGCTACCTCGAGTCGGGCCGGCTGCCCGCCCGGCTCGCGGTCGTGCGCGCCGAGTACGCGACGCGGCGCGACGCGCTGGCCGACGCGCTCGCGCAGGGATTCGGCGAGCGCCTGTCGGTGCGGGTGCCCGACGGCGGCATGTTCCTGTGGGCCCGCTTCACCGACGGCACCGACGCGCGCGCGCTGCTGCCGCGCGCGCTCGAGCGCGGCGTGATGTTCGTGCCCGGCGACGCGTTCTACGTCGACGCGCCCGACGCGTCGTCGCTGCGGCTGAACTTCAGCGCGGCGTCGCCCGAGCGGCTGCGCGAGGGCGTGCGACGGCTGGTCGACGCGCACCGCGCGCACGTCGGCACCGTCGCGACTCGCTGAACGGTCGCGCCCGGGCGATCGTCCGCGGGCACCGGCCGGCGGTCGGCGGGCCGGGGCCCGCCGCGCGCACCCCCGCTACGCTGGGTCGTCGATCCGGCTTCCGCGGATCGCATCGCGCCCGACCGCCCCCATGCCCCGTCCGCTCCGCGTCCCGTTCGCCCTCGCGCTCCTCGGATCCCTGCTCGCCGGCCCGGCGCTCGGCGCGACCTTCAAGTGCGAGGTCGCCGGCAGGGTCGCCTACCAGGACCGGCCGTGCGACACGGACATCGCGACGCGGGGGCGGGAGAGCCGCCTCGACGCCCACGCGCCGCCCGCCCGTGCCGCCGTGCCCGGACCCGCGCCGTCGCAGGCGGTGGCGGGCCGGGTGGTGCCCGCGAAGGCCGGCGTGCCGCCCGGCACGGACCCCGAGGCGTTCGCGCGCCGGGCCTTCGACCGGCTGAAGTCGGGCGACCTCGACGCCTGGTCCGAGGGCCTGTGCCCGGAGCGCCGCGTCGCGCTCCAGCAGGCGCCCGCCCGCGACGAGTTCCGGCGCACGAGCCTGCGGATCGCCTCGAAGGGCGCGACGATCGCCTCGGTCAAGCGCATCGAGGGGAACGGCGTGACGCTGAACGCGAGCGAACTCGTGTCGGGTCGCCCGCGCAGCGCCTCGACCCGGTACTCGTCGTTCGTCGTCGGCATCGGCGACGACCTCGGCCGCGCATGCGTGCTGGGCGTCAGCTACTACTGACCCGGCCGCGCGCGGCCCTCGCGATGCTCGTCGCGTGCGTGCTCGGCGCGGGCTGCGACCGGGCGCCCGAGGTGACCGAGGACGTCCGTGCCCGGGTCGACGGCGCGTACCTCGTCGTCGAGAACCGCAGCGGCACGGACATCCACTGGTTCGTCCAGGATGCGGCGACCGCGGGTCTGGTCGCATGGCTGCCGCTGAGCCTGCCGACCAACCGGCTCGAGGACGGGCGCCGGCTGCGCCAGCGGATCCCGCCGTCGAGGCGCGGCGCGTCGGTGCAGGTCGCGTGGTGGCGTCCGGGCGAGCGCATCGATCCGGCGCACGACGTGCGCGGTCCCGACAGGATCCGTCGGATCACCGTGCCCCTGGCCGCGTCGGACGGGCCCGCGTCGCTGGACGAGCAGGTCGTGCGCGCCTGCGTGGAGTCACGCCGCCTGTGGCGGGCGTCGCTCGCCCGCGAGCCCCATCCCGCCGCGCAGGCCGCGCTGCGGGGCCCCGCATCGAAGGATCCCGAGGAGGAGTGCATGGAGCGCGCCGAGGAGTGTCTCGCCGGTGACCGCTGCGCGTCGGAGCTGATCGGCCTGGGCACGCAGATCGACGCGCTGCGGCGCCGGCTGGAGGGGGCGCGATGAGCGATCGCCGCCGCCGCCTGCTGCTCGCCGCGCCGCTGGCCGCCGCGTTCGCGCGGCCCGCGCGGGCCGCCGACCGCCCGGTCGTCGACCAGACGCGCCGTCTGGGCACGCTGCTGTGGACCGGCGAGGCGCCGGCCGCGTCGACGCGCACGTCGGCGGTGGCGCGTGCGGCCACCGCCGGGACCACGCCCGACGCGCGCCTCGACGGGCTGAAGGTGCGGGCCGGCGGCGGGCCGGTGTGGGCGATGTTCCACCTGGTCGCCGTGCTCGACGGCGCGTCGTCGCGTGCCGAGGCGCTGTTCTCCGCGATGCCGACCGACACGCCGGTGCGGGCCGGCGACGACGTGCTGCAGTTCGCGGCCCGCAACATGCACGAGCGCCACCCCGGGCTCGATCCGGGCGCGAGCGGCGACGGGTTCGTCACGCCGCTGTCGGGCACCCGGCTGCGGTCGCGGGTCTCGGCGCAGGGCTTCGGCGAGCGCATCGAGGCGCTGCGCTCGGCGCGGCTGGTGCACGGCGTGATGCGCCGCAGCTACGCGATCCCGGGCGGCGAGTCGGTGAGCTTCTCGGCCGGCCTGCTGCGCGCGAGCGGCATGCGGCCGCTGTGGCTCGACGTCGTGCTCGCGCAGGGACCGTCGGTGCGCGAGATGGACGTGTTCGAGCGGGCGGTGAACGGCGCCTGGTGGTCGCGGCACACGACCGAGCTGGCGATCCTCGGGACCGTCGCGGTCGGCGGCGGACTGGCGCTGAGGGCGCTCAGGCGCTGAGGCCGTTCAGGTGCGGTGGCCGCTCGGGCGCCGAGGCCGCGGTTCACGCGCCCGGCGCGCCGACGCGGTGGCGCTCAGCCCGGCGCGGCCGCGGGCCGGCACTTCGCGAGGACCTCGTCCGGCCAGGGCATCGAGCGCCGGCTCGCCCGCTCGACCCAGACGTGCACCGCGCGCCCGCGCGCCGCGAGCACCGGCTCGCCTGCGGCGTCTATGCCCAGGTCGCGGATCTCGATCGCGTGCTCCAGGCTCGTGCGCCCCGAGCGGACCGCCTCGAGCCGCACCTCGACCACCGCGGGCGGCTTCACCTCGCGCAGGAAGTCCAGCTCGAGGTGCGCCATCATCGCGGCCTGGCCGGGCACGCCGCCGCGGATGCCCATCGCGCGGTACCACTGCTGGAACGCGCGGTTCGAGAACGCGAAGTAGCGCGCGTTGTTGACGTGGTCGCTGAACCGGTCCTCGGGCAGGTCCTCGTCGCCGGTCACGATCCGCATCGCGTGGACCCGCAGCGGCGCGTCGCTCATGCGGCCGCCCGGGGACCCGCGTCGCCGGCGCCCGCGGCGTCGCACCAGCCCGGATCGTCCGAGGTCGTCGCGCGCTGCATGTCGCGCGGCCAGCGGGTGTCGTCGAACGCGGTGCCGCGGTGCATCGTGCAGCGGTTGTCCCACATCACCAGGTCGCCGACGCGCCAGCGGTGCAGGTGGGTGAAGCGGCGTTCGGTCGCGTGCGCGACCAGCCGCGCGACCAGCGCCTCGGCCTCGTCGTCGGGCAGGCCGCGCACCCGTCCGATGTGCGACGCGAGGTACAGCGTCCGGCGCCCGGACTCCGGCACCGTGCGGACCAGGGGCCGCGCGACCGGCGCGAACGCGGCGCGCTCCTGCTCGGACCAGTCGGTGAAGCCGAGCCGGCGGCGCGAGTGGAGCAGCGAGTGCTCGGCGACGAGCCCGTCGATGCGGGCGCGCGTCGCGTCGTCGAGCGCGTCCCACGCGGCGCGCAGGTCGGCGAACTCGGTGTGCCCGCCGATCGGCGCGACCGAGCGCGCGTAGAGCATCGACACGCGGCCGGTCGGCTGCTTGAACGAGCTGTCGGTGTGCCACAGGCGGTTGCCGAGCTGGAACAGCCGCAGGCGGTGATCGGCGCCCCAGACCCGGCCGTCGGCGGTGAGGTTCGCGATGTCGGCGATCTCGGGACGCACGCGCAGCGTCTCGCCCGGCATCGCGGTCTGCACCGAGCGCTCGAGCGGGCCGAAGTGCCGCGCGAAGTCGAGGTGCTGGTCGACCGTCAGCGCCTGCGACGGGAACACGAGCACCGCGAAGGTCGCGAAGGCGTCGCGGACCGCGCGCAGGGTCGCGTCCGGCAGCGGACGGGTCAGGTCGACGTCGCCGACCTCGCAGGCGAAGCCCGGGGTCAGCGGGGACAGGGTGATCGTCATGGGGGTCTCCTCGGCGCCGGGGCCCGCGCGGCCCGCGCGGATTCAGGGGCCGGTCGTCGCCGCGGGGTCGGGCTTCGGACCGACCTGCCCGAAGCCCGGCAGGCGCAGCGCGAGGTCCTTCGGGTCGACGCCGACGTTCAGTCCGAGCACGTTGAACTCCAGGCCTTCCTCGAGCCCGACCGCCACGCCGAGCACGCCGCCGAGCGACAGCTGCCAGCCGGTGCCGCTGGGCGTTCGGTCGACGATCGTGCCGGGCAGCCAGTCCTTGCCGAGCGCGTTGGCGGGCAGGTCGAGCCGCAGCTCGGGCACCTGGCGGGCGACGAAGGCGGTGAAGGTGTTGCTGTTGGGCCCCGGCCACGCGCGGTAGGTGTCCGGGTACGGATAGGCGGCGACCGCGGCCTCGATCCGGTCGATCGTCGCGTCGACGCCGTCGCCGCGCAGGTCGACCAGCCGGTCGGGCCACGCTCCGAACCAGCGGAAGTCGGGCGGGCCGGCCTGCGTGACGACGGCGCCCGAGCCGCGGAACACGCGCCAGCCGATCACGTGGTGGACGGTCCACTCGGTCGCGTTCGAGCGCTTGGTCGCGATCCAGGTGTGCACGCCGAACGCGCCGCGCCAGCCGACCGTGCGTGCGGCGAACACCTGCACGACCGCGCGCGGTTCCTGCTCGGGGGTCGGCGACTGCCCGCTGCTCTCGCGGCTGCCGCTGCGCCAGGTCGAGGTCGGGTCCACCGCGCCGACCGCGATCGTGCCGAGCGGTCCGAGCAGCAGGACACCGACGAGGGCGAGGGCGGCGATCACGAGGCGGGCGATCCGTCGGGCGAGGGGCGGGGCGCCGGGGCGGGCGGGGCCGGGCGGGCTCAGAGCGGCGCGATCCCGAGCGCCGCCCGGAACCGGTTCTTGAGGAACGCGCCGTCGCGCGGCGGGAGCGCGCGCGGCAGCGCGTCGCTGCGCACGTGGACCTGCGCGAACGCGGGACCGGCACGGGCCGCGACGCGCCGCGCGATCGCGTCGGCCGCGTCGAGCGTGCGGACCTCGGTCGCGTCGGCGATCCCGCAGGCGCGCGCGACCTCGGCGAGCCGCGTGCCGAGCCCGGTGTGGCTCGGCTGCATGCCGGTCTCGCCGTAGTGCGCGTTGTCGAGCACGACGACGGTCAGGTTCACGGGCCGGTGCACGGCGACGGTCGCGAGCGCGCCCAGTCCCATCAGCGCCTCGCCGTCGCCGGTCAGCGCGATGACCGCGTCGTCGGGCCGTGCCAGCGCGAGGCCGAGCGCGAGCGGCACCGCGCCGCCCATCGCGCCCCACAGGTAGAACGTGCGGTCGCGGTCGCCGGCGGCGAACGCGTCGTAGCTCGGCGAGCCGAGGCCGGTGACGAGCAGCGCGTCGGGGCATGCGGCGAGCAGCCGCGCGACGAACGCGCGGCGGTCGACGCGGGCCGCGGGATCGTCCGCGCTCATCCGGTCACCCATTCCTTGCGGCCGATCAGTCGCTGCGACAGCAGCACCGCGACCCGCTGGCCGCCGCGGAACGCCGCGTCGAGCGCGGCGCCGACGGTCTCTCCGACGTCCTCGGGCCGGTCGACGCGGTGCACCGCGAGGCCCATCGCGGACAGCGCGTCGGCCGCCGCCCGCCCCATCGGCACCTGCCAGGGATTGAACTCGGCGTGCTCGCCGCGCATGGTCACCAGCGCGACGAACGGGACGTCGGCGCTCGCGAGCAGCGAGAACATGTTGACGCAGTTGCCGACGCCGCTGCTCTGCATCAGCAGGACCGCGCGCTGCCCGCCCAGCCAGGCACCGGTCGCGAGCGCGACGCCCTCCTCCTCGGTGGTCAGCACCACGCCGCGCATGCGGGGGGCGGCCTGCACGCGGCGGATCACGTGGGCGTGCCCGGCGTCGGGCACGTAGGCGACCTGCCGGACGTCGGCGGCCTCCAGCAGCTCGAAGATGCGCTCCTGCCAGGGCGCGGGGTCGGCGACGCTCATGCCCGATGGTAGGCCGAGGCCGCCGCGCGTGTCGAATCGCCCGTCCGCTCGCCGGGCTACCATCGGGGACGCGCGCGGCGGGCCGGGCGCGCCGCTCGAGCGAGGAGACCATGGAACGGATCGGATTCGTCGGCCTCGGCCGGATGGGGCGGCCGATGGCCGCGAACCTGCTGAAGAAGGGCTTCGCGCTCACCGTCCACGACATCGACCCGCGGCCGGTGCGCGCGCTCGTCGAGCTCGGCGCCACCGCGGCGGCCGACCTCGCGCAGGTCGGGCGCGACGGCCGGATCGTGGTCACGATGCTGCCGACCGCCGCCGAGGTCGAGCAGGTCGCGCTCGGGCCCGGCGGCGTGCTCGAGCACGCCGCCCCCGGCACGCTGCTGATGGACATGAGCACGATCGACCCGCTCGCGACCGACCGGATCGCCGCGGCCTGCGCGGCGCGCGGCATGACGATGGTCGACGCGCCGGTGGGCCGGCTGGCCGAGCACGCCGACCGGGGCGAGTCGCTGTTCATGGTCGGCGCGAGCGACGCCGATCTCGCCCGGGTGCGCCCGCTGCTCGACGCGATGGGCACGACCGTGCTGCACTGCGGCGCGGTCGGTGCCGGCGGACGGACCAAGCTGGTCAACAACTACGTCGCGATCACGCTCACCCAGGTCAACGCCGAGGCGATCGCGCTGTCGCAGCGGCTCGGCCTGGAGCTGACCCGCACGCTCGACGTGCTGCTCGGCACCTCGGCGAACAACGGCCAGCTCCGGATGAACTTCCCGTCCAAGGTGCTGGCCGGCGACGTCGGTCCGGGGTTCACCATCGACCTCGCGCACAAGGACCTCGGCCTGGTGCTGGGCGCCGCGCACGCGATGCGCGTGCCGATGCCGGTGGCCGCGGCGGTGCACGAGTCGTACAGCCTCGCGCGCGCGGGCGACTACGGCGGGCAGGACTTCTCGTCGATCGTCGACGCGCTGTGCGACCACGCGAGGATCGAGCGGCCGCGGGTGCCGTCGGGCTGGAGGCCGGCGTGAGCGGGGCGCGGACCGACCCCGACCTCGACGCGCTGCTCGTGCGGGTCGCCGCGTTCGCGCGCGAGGTCGTGGCGCCCTCGGCTCCGGCGTGGGAGCGCGAGCGGCGCGTCGCGCGCGAGGCGATCGAGGCGGCGGCCGGGCTCGGCCTGTGCCGCATCGAGCTGCCGGTCGCGCACGGCGGCCTCGGCCTGCCGTTCTCGGCGAAGGCGCGCGTCGTCGAGGTGCTGGCCGGTGCCGACTTCGCGTTCGCGTTCTCGCTGGTCAACACCGGCAACGTCGCGACGAAGCTCGCGCGCGAGGCCCCGGCACCGATCGCCGCGCGCTGGGTGCCGGCGCTCGCGGCCGGACGCGCGATCGGCTGCACCGCGCTGACCGAGCCCGGGGCCGGCTCCGACTTCGCCGCGATCGCGACGACCGCGACCCGGGTGGCCGGTGGCTGGCGGCTCGACGGCGAGAAGGCCTGGATCGCGAACGCGTCCGACGCCGACGTCGCGGTGCTGTACGCGCAGACCGAGCCCGGCTCGGGCGCGCGCGGCATCGCGGGCTTCGTCGTCGACGCGCACCGCGCGGGCTTCGTGCGCCGCGAACGCTTCGCGCTCGGCGGCCAGCACGCGATCGGCGCCGGCGGCTTCGCGCTCGACGGCTATCTCGCGACCGACGACGAGCTGCTGCAGCCGCCGGGCCGCGCGTTCAAGGCGGCGATGGGCTCGATCAACGGTGCGCGCACCTACGTCGCCGCGATGTGCTGCGGCATGCTCGCCGAGGCGCTGCGCGTCGTGCGGGCGTACGGCGAGACGCGCCGCACCTTCGGTGCGCCGCTCGCCGCGCACCAGGGCTGGCGCTGGGCCGTCGCCGAGGCGTCGGCCGAGCTCGCCGCGTGCCGGCTGCTGGTCGCCGACGCGGCGGCGCGGATCGACGCGGGCGGCGACGCGATGCTCGCGGCCGCGCAGGCGAAGCTGGTCGCGACGCGGACCGCCGAGCGCCAGCTGCCGCGGCTCGCCCAGGCGATGGGCGCCGAAGGGCTGCGCGAGTCGCACCCGTTCGGGCGCCACCTGCACGGCGCGCGGGTCGCGTCCTTCGTCGACGGTTCCTCCGAGATGCTGCTCGAGCGCATCGCGGCGGCGCTGCGCTCGCAGCGGGGCTGAGCGGTGCGCGCGCTCGTCAGCACCGTGGTCGGCGGTCCCGAGACGCTCGCGATCGGCGAGCTGCCCGAACCCGAGCCGGCACCGGGCCAGGTCCTCGTGCGCGTGCGGGCCTGCGGCGTCAACTATCCGGACGCGCTGACCATCCGCGACCTGTACCAGGTGAAGTACCCGCGCCCGTTCGCGCCGGGGGCCGAGGTCTGCGGCGTGGTCGAGCGGCTCGGCGAGGGCGCCGCCGGCGTGGCCGTCGGCGACCTCGTCGTCGCGAGCTGCATGACCGGCGGGATGGCCGAGCGCGTCGCCGTGCCGGCGGCCGCGTGCACGCGGGTGCCGCCCGGCACGTCGCCGATCGTCGCCGCCGGCTTCATGCTGACCTACTCGACCGCCTGGCACGCGCTGCGCGACCGCGCCGCGCTGCGCGCGGGCGAGACGCTGCTGGTCCTCGGTGCGGCCGGCGGCGTCGGCGCCGCCGCGGTGGACGTGGGCCGTGCGCTCGGCGCGCGCGTGGTCGCCGCGGCGTCCTCCGACGAGCGGCTCGCGTTCGCGCGCGCGCTCGGGGCGGTCGACGGGCTCGCGTATCCGGCCGCGCTCGACGGGACGGAGGCGATCCGCGCGCTCGCGGCCGGGCTGAAGGCGCGCGTCGGCCCGCGCGGCGCCGACGTCGTGCTCGACCCGGTCGGCGGCGCCTACAGCGAGGCGGCGCTGCGCGCGATCGCGCGAGAGGGCCGCTTCCTCGTCGTCGGCTTCGTCGCCGGCATTCCGCGCGTGCCGCTGAACCTCGTGCTGCTCAAGGCGTGCCGCATCGTCGGCGTCGACGTGCGGATGTTCCGCGAGGAGACGCCCGGGCGCGCGGCGGAGAACGCCGCCGAGCTGGTCGCGATGCTGGCCGACGGCCGGCTGCGGCCACCGGTGGCCGAGACCTTCCCGCTGGAGCGCGCGCCCGAGGCGATCCTGCGGCTGATGGCGCGCCGCGCGGTCGGCAAGCTCGTGGTGAGCCTCGAGCCCGGCGCCGGCGTCAGTCCCTGACCTGCAGGATCGTCTCGACCTCGACCGCGATCTGCATCGGCAGCGCGGCCATGCCGACCGCCGAGCGCGCGCCGCGGCCGCGGTCCGGGCCGAACACCTCGACGAACAGGTCGGCGTAGCCGTCGATGACCTTCGGGTGCTGGTCGAAGTCGGGCGCCGAGTTGACCATGCCGAGCGTCTTCACGACCCGCTCGACGCGGTCGAGCGAGCCGAGCGTCGCGCGGATGTTCGCCAGCATGTTCAGCGCGACCAGGCGCGCCGCCTCGCGGCCCTGCTCGATCGTCAGGCCCGCGCCGAGCTTGCCCTGGATCATCGAGCCGTCGGCGCGGCGCGGGCCGAGGCCGGACATGAACAGCAGGTTGCCGACCTGCACGCCGGGCACGTAGGTGCCCATCGGCTTCGGGGCGGGCGGCAGCTCGATGCCGAGCTCGACGAGGCGTCGTTCCGGATTCGTCACGGTGTCTCCTGCGCAGGGGGGCGCGCTCGCGCGCGGACGGGGGTCGCCCGCGGCGCGCGTGCCATGATACCGGCCGTGTCCGCGACGTCGACCGCTCCGCCCGCCCGCGCGCTGCGCGCGAACGCGCGCGGGATCCGCGCGATGGTCGGCGCGATGGCCTGCTTCATCGTCAACGACACGCTGGTCAAGCTCGCGAGCGCGTCGCTGCCGGCCGGCCAGCTGATCTTCGTGCGCGGGCTGATGGCTTCGCTGCTGGTGCTCGCGGTGATGCGCGCGACCGGCGTGCAGGTGCGGCTCGGCGTGCTCACGCGCGGCTGGGTCGCCGGGCGTGCGGCGATCGACGCGGTCGCGAGCCTCGGCTACCTGGTGTCGCTGTTCCACCTGCCGATCGCGAACGCGACCGCGATCAACATGGCCTCGCCGCTGTTCATCGTCGCGCTCGCGGCGCCGCTCGCCGGCGAGCGCGTCGACGGCCGCCGCTGGGCGGCGGTGGCGGTCGGCTTCGTCGGCGTGCTCGCGGTGATCCAGCCGCGCGTCGACGGCTTCAACGCGTTCTCGCTGCTGTGCCTGGCGGCGACGCTGCTGCACGCGGTGCGCGACTTCGCGACCCGCAGGGTGCCGCCGGGCGTGCCGTCGCTCGCGATCACGCTGGCCACCGCGGTCGCGGTCACGCTGCTCGCCGGGCTGGTGTCGATCCCGCAGGGCTGGGTGGCGCTCGGCGCGCGCGAGTGGGCGCTGCTCGCGGCCGCCTCGGTGTTCCTCGCGAGCGGCTACCACCTGATCATCCGCAGCGTGCGCGTGGCCGACGTGTCGGCGGTCGCCCCGTTCCGCTACAGTGGCCTGCTGTTCGCGCTGGTGCTCGGCTGGGCGGTCTGGGGCGACGTGCCGAACGCGCTCGCCTGGGCGGGCATCGCCGCGCTGATCGGGGCCGGGCTGTACCTGATCCGGCGCGAGCGGCGGCGGTGACGCCCCCCCGCATGATCGACCTCCCGACCCGATGCCGCCCCGCATGAATCCCGCCGACCCCGCCGACTTCGTCTCGCCGTCCTACCGGCACATCGGCGAGTCGCTGGTGCGCGAGCTCGGCAAGCTGATGGCCGATCCGGAGATGGTCTCGCTCGCCGGCGGCTATCCGGGGCCGGAGCTGTTCGATCGCGAGGGTCTGCGCGCGGCCGCCGACGAGGCGCTGCGCGAGATGCCGGTCGCGGCGCTGCAGTACGGGCCGACCGACGGGCTGCCGGGCCTGCGCGAGCAGGTCGCGCGGCTGCTCGGGGCGCGCGGCACCCGGTGCTCGGCCGGCGACGTGCTGATGACCGGCGGCTCGCAGCAGGGGTTCGACCTGCTGGTGCGCACGCTGCTGCGCGCCGGCGACGCGGCGGTCGTCGAGCGGCCGACCTACACCGGTCCGCTGCGCGTGCTGAAGGTGGCCGGCGTGCGCACGCTGACGGTCGGCGTCGACGCGCAGGGCCTGGACGTCGACGAGCTCGGGTCGATGCTGCGCGACCCCGCGACGCCGCGACCGAAGCTGCTGTACGTGGTGCCGACCTTCGCCAACCCGAGCGGCGCGACGATGACGCGCGCTCGCCGGCTGAAGCTGCTCGCGCTCGCGGTCGAGCACCGCTTCGTGGTCGTCGAGGACGACCCGTACGGGCAGCTGCGCTTCGAGGGCGGGCACGAGCCCCAACTCGCCGGCCTGGTCGACGAGGTGCCCGGCTCGCGGCCCTGGGTCGTCCACCTGGGCAGCTTCTCGAAGATCGTCGCGCCGGGGCTGCGGCTGGGCTACGCGGTGGCGCCGCCGCCGATCCGCGCGGCCTGCCTGCTCGCCAAGCAGCTCGACGACATCTCGAGCCCCGGGTTCACCCAGGCGACCGTGCAGCGCTACGTCGCGGCCGGCCGGCTCGAGGCCCACCTGCCGACCATCGTCGCCGCGTACCGCGAGCGCGCGGACGCGATGCGCGAGGCGATCGCCGCGCACCTGGCCGGGCGGGTCGCGTTCAACCTGCCGCAGGGCGGCATGTTCATGTGGGGCCGCCTGGTCGACGGCGCGGACACGCGCGCGCTGCTGCCGTTCGCGATCGAGCGCAAGGTGACCTTCGTGCCGGGCGACATCTACTACGCCGATCGCCCCGACGGCGCGTCGATGCGGCTGTCGTTCGCGACGCCGTCGCCCGCGCAGATCCGCGAGGGCATCGCGCGGATCGGACGCGCGATCGAGCGGATGCGCGAGCCGGGCGCGACGCCGCCGCCGTGGCCGACGCCGGCAGGTCCGCGGTGAGCGCCCGCCGTCCGAGCGGCCCCGCCGGTCGCGCGCCGCGCCCGGCGGCCCGGGCACCGGCGCCCGACGCCTCCGACGGTCCCCGCCCGCGCAACCACTTCTTCGCGCTGCTGCCGCCGGCACCGGTGCGCGACGCGCTCGCCGCGCTCGCGCGCACGCTGCCCGACGTGGTCGGCGGCCGCGCCGAGCCGGCGCGCCGCCTGCACATGACGCTGCTGTTCCTCGGCCCCCTGCAGGCGGGTCACGAGGCGGCACTGCGCGCGGCCGGCGAGGCGGCGCGGGCGGCCACCGGCCCGTTCGCGGTCGAGCTCGACCACCTCGGGCGGTTCGCGCGCAGCGACGTGGTCTGGGCCGGACCGTCGGCGCCGCCCGAGCGCGGCCTGGGCGCGCTGCACGCGGCGCTGCGCCGCGCCTGCGCGGGCGTGCCGACCGCGCGGCCGCTCGGTCCGTTCTCGCCGCACGTCACGCTGCTGCGCAACGCCGCGCGCGACGCCGAGGCGCCCGCGGACCCGGTGGGCCCGTGGCGCTGGACCGCCGATCGCTTCGTGCTGATGCGCACCGATCCGTCGGACGACGGGCGGGTGTACACGCCGCTCGGCGAGTGGCGGCTGCGCGAGGACCGCGCCTGAGCGGGCGCGACGCCGCGCCGCGATCGCCGCGACACACCGACGCGCGCGCCGCGGCACGTCGCGGCCGGGCGCGCTCAGACCCGCGCGCGCACCGCCTCGGCGACGCTCGCCGCCGTGATCCCGAAGTGCGCGTACAGGTCCTTCGCGGGCGCCGACTCGCCGAAGCGGGCGATGCCGACGACCGCCCCCGAGCGTCCGACGTACTTGCGCCAGAAGTCGGGATGCGCGGCCTCGACCGCGACCGCCGGCAGCCGCGGCGGGAGCACCGCGTCCTGCCATGCGGCGTCCTGGCGGTCGAACACCGTCGTCGAAGGCATCGACACCACGCGCACCGCGATCCCCTCGTCGGCGAGCAGGCGCTGCGCGTCGAGCGCGATGGACAGCTCGGAGCCGGTGGCGAGGATCACCGCCCGCGCCGCGCCGGCGTCCGACGCCACGTAGCCGCCGCGCCGCACCTGCTCGGCGAGCGCGGGATCGGCCGCGACGCGCGGCAGATTCTGGCGCGACAGCACCAGCGCGGTCGGTCCGTCGCGACGCTCGATCGCCTGCGCCCACGCGACCGCGGTCTCGAGCGCGTCGGCCGGGCGCCAGACGTCCAGGCCCGGGATCAGGCGCAGGCTCGGCACGTGCTCGACCGACTGGTGGGTCGGCCCGTCCTCGCCGAGGCCGATCGAATCGTGGGTGAACACGTGGATCACCCGCCGCTTCATCAGCGCGGCCATCCGGATCGCGTTGCGCGAGTAGTCGCTGAACGTGAGGAAGGTGCCGCCGTAGGGCAGCAGCCCGCCGTGCAGCGCGAGGCCGTTCATCATCGCCGCCATGCCGAACTCGCGCACGCCGTAGGACAGGTGGTTGCCCGCGGTGTCGCGGCCGGCGATCGTGCAGCCGGCGAAGTTCGTCAGGTTCGAGCCGGTCAGGTCGGCGCTGCCGCCGAACAGCTCGGGCAGCGCAGGCGCGAGCGCGTCGAGCGCGAGCTGGCTCGCCTTGCGGGTCGCGGTCGGCTCGGCGCGGGCGGCGGCCCGCGCGATCGCGTCGGCGACGCACGTCGCCCAGCCTTCGGGCAGCTCGCCGCGCACCCGTCGCTCGAACTCGGCGGCCTGCCCGGGATACGCGGCGCGGTACGCCTCGAAGCGGGTGCGCCACGCGCGGTGGGCGGCCGCGCCGCCGGTGCGCGCGTCCCAGGCCGCGGCGACGTCGGCCGGCACCTCGAACGGCGGCGCGTCCCAGCCGAGCGCCTCGCGGGTCGCGCGCACCTCGGCGTCGCCGAGCGGCGCGCCGTGCACGTCGTGCGTGCCCGCCTTGTGCGGCGAGCCGCGGCCGATCTCGGTCCGGCAGACGATCAGCACCGGGCGGCCGTCGGGCCGCAGGGCCTGCTCGCGTGCGGCGCGGATCGCCGCGTCGACGGCGTCGGGGTCGTGGCCGTCGACGCCGGCGATCACGCTCCAGCCGTAGGCGCGGAAGCGGGCCGCGGTGTCGTCGGTGAACCAGCCCTCGACGTGGCCGTCGATCGAGATGCCGTTGTCGTCGTAGAGCGCGATCAGCTTCGACAGGCGCAGCGTGCCCGCGAGCGAGCACGCCTCGTGCGACAGGCCCTCCATCAGGCAGCCGTCGCCGAGGAACACCCAGGTGAAGTGGTCGACGATCGCGTGGCCCGGCCGGTTGAACGCGTCGGCGAGCAGCTTCTCGGCGAGCGCCATGCCGACCGCGTTCGCGAGCCCCTGGCCGAGCGGCCCGGTGGTGGTCTCCACGCCCGGCGTGACGTCGACCTCGGGGTGGCCCGGCGTGCGCGAGTGCAGCTGGCGGAAGCGGCGCAGCTCGTCCATCGGCAGGTCGTAGCCGGTCAGGTGCAGCAGCGCGTACAGCAGCATCGACGCGTGGCCGTTGGACAGCACGAACCGGTCGCGGTCGGGCCAGTCGGGCGCCGACGGATCGTGCTTCAGGTGCCGGTGCCACAGCGCCTGGGCCATGTCGGCCATGCCCATCGGGGCGCCCGGGTGGCCGGACTTCGCGCGCTCGACCGCGTCGACCGCGAGCATGCGGACCGCGTCGGCCATGCGGCGCGCGAGGGGGACGGCCCGGGGGGGCGTCGCGTTCGGTCGCGCGGCCATCACAGGGCTCCCAGCGCGCGCTTGCGGCGCTCCATCATCCGCCAGATGAACGGCGTGAAGATCAGCTGCATCGCGAGCTCCATCTTGCCGCCGGGCACGACGATCGTGTTCGGCCGCGACATCCACGAGTCGTGGATCATGTTCAGCAGGTAGGGGAAGTCGATGCCCTTCGGGTTCGCGAAGCGGATCACCACCATGCTCTCGTCGGCCGACGGGATCTCGCGCGCGATGAAGGGGTTCGAGGTGTCGACGACCGGCACCCGCTGGAAGTTGACGTGCGTGTGCGCGAACTGCGGCACGATGTAGTGCACGTAGTCGGGCATCCGGCGCAGGATCGTGTCGGTGACCGCCTCGGCCGAGTAGCCGCGCACGTGCTTGTCGCGCCAGAGCTTCTGGATCCACTCGAGGTTGATCACCGGCACCACGCCGATCAGCAGGTCCGGGTGCTTCGCGATGTCGACGTCGTCGGTGACCACCGCGCCGTGCAGGCCCTCGTAGAACAGCAGGTCGGTGCCTTCGGCCAGGTCCTGCCACTCGGTGAACGTGCCCGGCTCCTGGCCGTAGGGCGCGGCCTCGACCGGATCGTGCAGGTACTTGCGGCTGCGCCCGGTGCCGCGCTCGGCGTAGGTGCGGAACAGCGCCTCGAGCTCCGCGAACAGGTTGTTGTCCGGCCCGAAGTGGCTGAAGTTGCGGTTGCCCGCGCGCTCGGCCTCGGCCATCCGCGCGCGCATCTCCTTGCGGTCGTAGCGGTGGAAGCTGTCGCCCTCGACGATGGCGGCGTCGACGCCCTCCCGTCGGAAGATCTGCTGGAACGTTCGGGTCACCGACGAGGTGCCCGCGCCGGACGAGCCGGTGATCGCGATGATGGGATGGCGCTCGGACATGGTGGAGGCGAGGGCGGAGGCGGCGCGGACGGACGCCGCGGGGTCAGTGGCGGAAGAGGCTGCGTTCGGCGAACAGCGGCGTCTCGATCGGTGTCGCGGCCGGATTGGAGTGGTAGTGCTCGATGCGCTCGACCTCCTCGCGCGACCCGAACACGAAGCCGATCCGCTGGTGCAGCGTCGACGGGGCGATGCCGAGCACCGGCTGGCGACCGGTGCTCGCGCGGCCGCCCGCCTGCTCGATGACGAAGCCGATCGGGTTCGCCTCGTACAGCAGCCGGAGCCGGCCCTGCTTGGTCGGGTCCTTGGTGTCGCGAGGGTAGAGGAACACGCCGCCGCGCATCATGATCCGGTGCGCCTCGGCGACCAGGCTCGCGATCCAGCGCATGTTGAAGTCCTTGCCGCGCGGCCCGGTGCGGCCGGCCAGGCATTCGTCGACGTAGCGCTTGACCGGCGGCTCCCAGAACCGCGCGTTCGACGAGTTGATCGCGAACTCCTGCGTCGCGGGCCTCACCGCGAGCTTCGGATGCGTGAGCACGAACTCGCCGAGGTCGGGATTGAGCGTGAAGCCGACCACGCCGTCGCCGACCGTCAGCACCAGCATCGTCGACGGGCCGTAGATCGCGTAGCCGGCGGCGATCTGCGCGGTGCCCGGCTGCAGGAAGTCGGACTCGACGACGTCGCGACCCCCCTCGCCGGCCTCCGGCGGGGCGCGCAGGATCGAGAAGATGCTGCCCACCGACACGTTGACGTCGACGTTCGAGCTGCCGTCGAGCGGGTCGAACAGCAGCAGGTACTTGCCGCGCGGATAGCCCGCCGGGATCTGCGCGGGCTCGTCCATCTCCTCGGACGCCAGCCCGGCGAGCTGGCCGTTCCACTCGTTCATCCGCACGAAGATGTCGTTCGACACCACGTCGAGCGGGACCTGGACCTCGCCCTGCACGTTGACCGTGCCGGCCTTCGGGGCCTCGTTCAGGGTGCCGAACGCGACCTTGCGGGCGATCGCCTTGCAGGCGAGCGCGACGTCGAGGATCAGCGCGTTCAGGTCGCCGCTCGCACCGGGAAAGCGTCGGCGCTGCTCGATCAGGTAGCGGGTCAGCGTCCAGCGGCCGGTCAGGGGCATCGTCGACTCCGGGGGCGTCCTGGGACGGCGTCAGGCCGCGATGGTGGGCGTGAACGCCGCGTGCCAGTCGCGCAGCTGGCCGACCGTCACGTCCGAGAGGTCGCGCACCACGCGCATCGCGCCGCGGAAGTCCTGGTGGTGGGTGAAGTGCGACGGGGTGACCAGCGTGGGCACGCCGGCCGCGATCGCGGCGCGCAGGCCGGTGACCGAGTCCTCGATCGCGACGCAGTCGCGGGCGGCGAGGCCGAGCCGCGCGAGCGCCTGGTCGTAGACCTGCGGATCGGGCTTGCGGCGCGGCGCGGTGTCGCCGTCCTCGACCACCTCGAAGGTGTCCCGCCAGTCGGGGCCGATGTTGCGGGTCAGCAGCGCGTCGATGTTCGGCGGCGAGGTGGTGGTCGCGATCGCGAGGCGAAGGCCCTCGCGGCGCGCGGCCTGGATCAGCGCGAACACGCCCTCGCGCAGCGGGATCTCGCCGCGGTCGACCCACGCGGTGTAGATCGCGGTCTTGGTCGCGTGCAGCGCGCGCACGGTGTCGTGCTCGGGCGTCCACGCGGGCTCGTCCGCGCCGCGGTGCTGCTGCTGCCAGTGCGCGATCCGCTGCTTGCCGCCGGCGACCGCGAGCAGGCGCCGGTAGGTGTTCGCGTCCCAGTGCCACGCGAGGCCGGCCCGCGCGAACGCTTCGTTGAACGCGGCCATGTGCAGGTGCTCGGTGTCGGCGATCGTGCCGTCGACGTCGAGGATCAGGGCCTTCAGCGCGGTGTCGGTCATGGCGGTCTTCCTTCAGGCGGGGGCGAACACGCGGCTCGCGAGGATGTCGGGCGGTGCGATCGTCGACAGCGCGACCGCGTCGAGCACGCGGTCGCGCTCGGCGACCAGGCGCGTGGCCTGCCGCAGCCGCGCACGGTCGAGCGCGTTGCGCACGCTGCGCGCGTTCGCGAAGTGCGGCTGCGCGACGCGCCGCGCGAGATAGGCGGCGAAGGCCTCGCGCGCGCCCTCGCCGAAGCGGTAGTGGGTCGCGGCGAGCATCCGTTCGGCGATCTCGAGCAGCTCGTCCGCAGTGTAGTCGGGGAAGTCGACGTGGTGGGCGATCCGCGAGCTCATGCCCGGGTTCGACTTGAAGAACGTGTCCATCCGATCCTTGTAGCCGGCGAGGATCACCACCAGGTCGTCGCGCTGGTTCTCCATCACCTGCAGCAGGATCTCGATCGACTCCTGGCCGTAGTCGCGCTCGTTCTCGGGCCGGTACAGGTAGTAGGCCTCGTCGATGAACAGCACGCCGCCCATCGCCTTCTTCAGCACTTCCTTGGTCTTCGGCGCGGTGTGGCCGATGTACTGGCCGACCAGGTCGTCGCGGGTCACGCTGACCACGTGGCCCTTCCGCACGTACCCCAGCCGGTGCAGGATCTGCGCGATCCGCAGCGCGACCGTCGTCTTGCCGGTGCCCGGATTGCCGGTGAAGCACATGTGCAGCGACGGGGCCTGCGACGCGAGGCCGTGCGCGGCGCGCAGCCGGTCGACGACCAGCAGCGCGGCGATGTCGCGGATCCGCTGCTTGACCGGCGCGAGGCCGACCAGGTCGGCCTCGAGCTCGGCGAGCACCGACTCGATGCGGCTCGCGTCGAGCACCTCCGAGACGGTCCGGGGTGCGGGG
>Ga0116191_1001097_pt1 | contig 22386 bp, 21 predicted proteins | sample AD_UKC111_MetaG_FD_89897 | JGI IMG/M metagenome (GOLD analysis project Ga0116191, IMG submission 89897) | Active sludge microbial communities of municipal wastewater-treating anaerobic digesters from Hong Kong - AD_UKC111_MetaG | ecosystem: Engineered > Bioreactor > Anaerobic > Digestate... | reverse complement strand
TCGACCGAGGGGATGTTCTTGCGCCGGGCCTCGTCGTGGGTGAGGGTTTCGACGTGTTTGGTGCTGGGCTTGGTGGCCATGGAAAATGGGGGGGGGTGCGTGGATGGCAGAAGCGATGCGGGTCAAAGAAAGCCGATGGGGGGCTTGGCTTTGCGCGTTTTGTCTTCGGCGATGAGTTGCTTGATGGCGTCGAACACCTGCGAGAACTGCTCGTCGTAGCGGGTTTCCATGGCTTCGATGCGGCGGGCCAGATCGCGGTTGGAATCCATCAGGCGGCGCAGCTGCACGAAGGTGCGCATGATGGCGATGTTGACCTCGACCGCACGCTGCGAGCGCAGCACGCTGGAGAGCATGGCGACACCTTGCTCGGTGAAGGCGTAGGGCAAGGTGCGCCGGCCGCCCCTGCCGTTTGAGATCACAGTTTGTGATGTCAAAGCCGCGACGGGTGCTTGGCTCATCGCGGTTTGCGCCGTCTTGCTGCCTTTTGCACCGGATGAGGTCACCGTTTGTGACCGCATGGCCACCCACTCTTGCGGCGTGAGCTGAAACATGAAGTCGTCCGGAAAGCGCGAGCGGTTGCGCGCAACGGCCTGGTTCAAGGCACGGGCCTCGACCCCGTAGAGGTCGGCCAGATCGGAATCGAGCAGAACCTTCTCGCCACGGATCAGAAGCACAAGTCTGGCCAGATTTTCCGGTTTGGGGGCCATGGCGGTCATGTTTTCAACCCCTCGATCAGCTTGTTGAAATTGGCTTCCACCGTGGCCTTGAAGTCGGCCTCGATCTGGAACACCTCGGTGAATTCGGCAAAGGCCCAGCGGCCATGGCTGCCGAGGTGGTTGACGCCGGGCACCCAGTAGGTGTCCATGGTGGATTTTTTCTCGATGGCGTCCTCGCCGCGGTAGCCCTTGATCTCCACCACCAGGTGCAGCGGGTCGGTGGGGCCGTGGCCGTCATCGACCAGCACCACAAAGTCGGGCCGGTATTGGCGCAGGGCCGAGCCAAAGCGGTAGGGCACTTCCAGCCCCAGGTTGTGGTTCTTCACGTAGGCGAGCACCTTGGGGTGCGATTCGGCCACGCGGCAGAACTCGGCCTCCCAGTCGCTGTCCAGAATCACCCAGTTCAGGTGGCACTTGGGCGGCGGCCCGCTGGTCTCCCAACGCTCGGTCTTGCTGGTGTTGAAGCGCACATGGGCGGTGGAGCCGGTGGGGTTGTAGGCGTCGAGCAGCGCCTTGATCGGGCGATCACCCAGAAACTGGCGTGTGATGGCGTCGTTGATCTTGTTGCAGGCCATGTCGGCCAGCTCCTGGTACATCAGCAGCGCGGGGTAGGTATCGCCCTTGCAGACCAGATATTTCGGGTTGCCAGCATCGTCCACCGCATCCAGCCATTCCTTGACGATGCGCTTGAGCTGGCCGAACAGGTGCAGCCTGGGTGCTTCGCCGGGGTCGCGCCACTTGGTGTAGAGCAGGCGCTGGGTGAGCTGGAACAGCAGCGTGCTGGGGCGCATGTCGCCCAGGTGCTGCAGGCTCATGTCGGCACCCTGGCCGATGATGCCGGAGTTGCGGGTGATGGAGGGGCCGACCAGCGCGGGGCTGAGGGTGAGGATGGATTCGTCGTTGAAGCGGGCGCTCAGGCGCTCTTCGGGCAGCTCGACGCGGTAGCCTTCGACGCGGGGAAAGCGGATCTCCAGCGCATCGCGCTCCGGGCGCATGGCCTTGACCTGCACGGTCTCGCGCGGCGGTTGCGGCGGGCCGATGACGGGCTTGGCGGTGAAGTTGAAGGGGATGCCGAACACGTCCGCGTATTCGACGTTGAACAGCCCTTGCTCGTTCAGATCGTAGGACTGGCGGCGCAACGCACGGCCAATGACCTGCTCACACAGCAACTGCGTGCCAAAGGCGCGGACGCCCAGCACATGGGTGACGGTGTTGGCGTCCCAGCCTTCGGTGAGCATGGAAACCGACACCACGCAGCGGATGCCGCCACCCAGTTGCCCGGTCTTGCCCACGGTGTTCATGACCTCGCGCAGCAGCTCCTGGTCGGTGATGTTGTCACCGGCACGGGCATCACCGCTGCGCTCGACGATCTCGCGGCGAAAGCGCTCGATTTCATCGGCGGCCATGTTGCGAAAGCTGGCGTCCAGCGCATCACCGGCTTCGAGCTGTTCGCTGTCGATCAGCAGGGTGTTGGGGCGCGGCAGCGGGTTGCCGGTGCTGTCGTCGAAGTTGCGAAACAGCGCCAAGCGGCCGTTTTCAAGCGTGCTGGTGCCGTCGTCGTTCTGGCGCTGAAAGCCGGAGACAAAGTCATACACCAGCTTGGAGATGGCGGTGTTCTGGCAGACGATGATGAAGCACGGCGGCACCTTGATGCCGTGGTCTTGCCACAGTTGGTGCGTTTTTTCGTAGTGGCCGTAGAGCGCCAGCAGCGCGGTTTGCAGGCGAAGGGGAAGCTTGAGCGGGTCCAAATCGCCGCCGCTGCCGCGGCCTTTTTTGGGCATGTCTTTGCGGATGTGCTCCCACAGGTTGCGGAACACCGGCATTTCTTCGCCGGGGATGTTTTCGGCCACCGGCACGCGGGGCAGCTTGACGATGCCGCATTCGATGGCGTCCATCAGCGAGAAGTCGCTCATGGTCCAGGGGAACAAGGTGCCTTCGGCGTAACCCGAGCCGCTGAGGAAAAACGGGGTGGCGGACAGGTCGATGACGCGGGCAACGCCAAGCTTGCGGTTGACGGCCTCGATGCCCGATATCCACAGCCGGGCGGCCTCGTTGTTCTTGTCGGCTTCTTTCTTCTCGTCGCCCTTGAGGGCCTCGTCATCGTCGGGGGTGGGCTTTTCGCGGTAGCAGTGGTGGGCCTCGTCGTTGATGACCATGATGTTTTTCAGGCCCATCAGGTCGGGCATGACGCGCTGGATCATCTGGCCTTCGGTTTCCAGCGTCAGCGGGGCGTCGCCGGTGCGGCCTTGCAGCAACTGGCGCCCGCCCTTGGACAGCTCGATGCGCTCGCGCAGCTTGAAGGCGTGGTAGTTGGTGATGACGATCTTGGCCTTGCCCATGTCATCGAGCATGTCGCTGGGCAGCAGTTCGCGGTCTTTGTAGTAGCTGTTGGGGTCGCCCGGCTGCAGGACACGCAGGCGGTCCTTGATGGTCAGGCCGGGGGCGCAGATCAGAAAACCCCGGGTGAAGTGCTTGCTGGTGGGGCGGCGCACGGCATTGATGGTCTGCCAGGCGATCAGCATGGCCATGACGGTGGTTTTGCCGGCACCGGTGGCGAGCTTGAGCGCCAGGCGCATCAGCTCGGGGTTGGCATCCTTGTTGGCGCTGGCCAGGTGATCGAGCAACAGCTTGCCGGTTTTGCTCTGCGGAGCGACTTCGGTCAGCCAGATGGCGGTTTCGGCGGCTTCGACCTGGCAGAAGAACGGGCGCACGCCGCTGAAGTGGTGGTGCCGCCAGTGTTGCAACAGGCGCGCCGTCTCGGGCGTGACCTGCCACTGCGCGGGATTGGGCAGCAGGCGCCAGGTGTCAACGGCCTGGCGCACCTGGTTGATGATGGAGGTGATGTCGTACTGCTGCGCCGCGGTGGAGAGGTCTTTGCCTTCGTCAAACACCATCTCGCCTTGCTGCGCGGCCTTCTTGCGCTTTTTGGGCTTGGGGATGGGCGTGATGAATTCGGCACGCCGTCGCGATTCGATGATTTGCTGGGTGGGCTGGCCATCGGCGTCGAGCTCCCAATGACGCTGCGGGCAGTCGTAGGGGGAATTGAGAATGGGGTGATCAAAAAACGGATTGGACGAGGACAGTTCCATGGGGCTCACTTTGGGCTGACGTGTGTCATTGGCGTGATTTGGGTTTGCGCGCCGACAGCACGGGCGGCACCTGCTTGCCCTCAATTGGTATGCCTGCGCGGGCGCAGTGCTCCCGAATCATCACGGCAACCATGTTGGCAATGGATCGGTGGTCACGATCGGCGGCGATGCACAGCGCCTCTTTGATGCGGGGCTCAATGCGAAACGTCAGGGTGGTGGTTTTCTCTGTGGCCATGTCTGTTTCAGTGACGGTTTGGCTGTAGATGCACTGCAATGTACAGCACGGTTCAGGGTCGTTCAGCTGCCAGATGCGTTGCCCGTCGATCTCCGCCGTTGGCTGAAATCCGAGCGACGTTCACTCCTCAACGAGTGATGCAATATCGGTCGGATTCATGGCCTCATCCGGCAGCAGGTGCTCATCGAACCAAACACGTCCTCCGATCAGGCACTCGTGATCCCGCAGGCGTTGCTCCCAGCCGCCGGGGTGCTTCTGCCGGACAATTCGATCGGTACGACGAAGTCGAAGAATTCATATGCAATGGCCATGGCTCAGCTACGTTTGGAGTTGGGACAATGGCCGGGACAACGGGAAACCCGCAGGCACAAAGAAGAAAGGACTTAGCCCCTTGCGAAGCTAAGTCCTTGATATGAATGGTCGGCGTGGCGGGATTCGAACTCGCGACCCCTTGCACCCCATGCAAGTGCGCTACCAGGCTGCGCTACACGCCGACAAGCCTTTGATTATAGCGTCGGTTGCCCGGGCTTCAGCGCTCGACACTCAACAAAAAGCGAATTTCGCGCAGCTCGCGCATCACGACTTCGAGCTGATCGGCGCTGATCCGGCCCCCATCGCCCGCGGTGCCCGCGGTTGACTCGTCCGGCAACGGACTGGTGTCGCCATCCGGGTGGTCGGCGCCATGGCGGCCTTTTTGCGAGGCCTGCTGGAGTTTTTGGCGCGCGCCGTTGATGGAAAAGCCCTGCTCGTACAGCAGCTCGCGGATGCGGCGGATCATCAGCACCTCGTGGTGCTGGTAGTAGCGCCGGTTGCCCTGGCGCTTCATGGGGCGCAGCTGGGTGAACTCCTGCTCCCAATAGCGCAGCACGTGCGGCTTGACGGCGCACAGCTCGCCGACCTCACCGATGGTGAAGTAGCGTTTGGCGGGAATGGGTGGAAGGGTGGGCTCCATCGAGGTCACGAGCGCGGCGCGGCGGACGCAGGGCCCGAGGTTAGCGCAAGTCGCGGCGCGAAACCATGGCCGGGGGCGAATCGGCAACGGCTTGCCGAGGAAAGTTACTCGGATGGCCCTTGCACCGAATCCTTGAGCTTTTGGCTGGCGTGAAAGGTGACCACGCGGCGCGCGTCGATGGGAATGAGCTCGCCGGTGCGCGGGTTGCGCCCGGGACGCGGCGCCTTGATGCGCAGCTGAAAGTTGCCAAAGCCCGAGAGCTTGACTTCGTCGCCGCCAACCAGGGCCTGGCTGATCTGCTCGAAAAACGCATCGACCATTTCCTTGGCCTCGCGCTTGTTCAGGCCGATCTGCTCGAACAGCAGTTCGGCCAGCTGGGCCTTGGTCAAGGCGGCGGTTTCCAGGCTGTCGACCATCAACATCGCCGGATCGTTTTGCTGTTCTGCCATGGCAGCCGTCTCCTCCCCTTGGTTCACGCGCGCAGACGGGCGTCCAGCTCGGCCCGCAGTCGATCCAGGACGGCCTTGACGGCGGCGTCGATGCGCTCGTCGGTCAGGTTCTCGCCGTCTTCGCTGCCCAGCGCCAGGCGCAGGGCCATGCTCTTTTCCCCGGCCGTCATGCCGGCGGCCGTCTCGCTGCCGGGTTTGGCGCGATAGATGTCGAACAGCGTCACGTCATCGAGCCGCACCGAGACGGTGGCCGCTGCACGCGCGGTGGCTTGCAACTGCGCGTGCGTGACGGCCTCGCGCACCACGACGGCGATGTCGCGCTCCACCGACAACTGCCGCGGCACCGGCTGCGCCGCCGGCAGGGGGCGCTGCAGCACGGCCTCCAGATCGAGCTCGAACATGACGGGCGCCAGCGGCAGGCCCCAGGCCTGGCGCCAGCGCGGGTGCAGCTCGCCCACATGGCCGATGACCTGCCCGGCCAGCAGCACGCGGGCGCAGCGCCCGGGGTGCAGCGCAGGGTGCTCGGCCGGCTCGAAGACGGCGGCGCGCGCGCCGAGCAAGGCTTCGACGTCGCCCTTGATGTCGAAGAAGTCGGCCGGGCGCTGGGCGCCGTCCCAGCCCTGGCGGGCTGCGGGGCCATAGATCATTCCGGCCACGCGCATGGGCTGGCGCACGCCGCGCACGGTCTCGTCGGTGGCGCCCACCTGCGCATCGCGCAGAAAGACGCGGCCGACCTCGAACACGCGCAGGCGGCTGGCGCGGCGATCGACGTTGTGCTTGAGCACGTCGAGCAGCGAGCCCAGCAGCGACGAGCGCATCACGTTCATCTGGCTGGCGATGGGGTTGAGCAGGCGCACGGGGTTGGCGTTGCCCGCCAGGTCGCGTTCCCAGGCCTCGTCGACAAAGCTGAAGTTGATGGTCTCCAGATAGCCCAGGTCGGCCAAGGCGTGGCGCACGTCGAAGGCGCTGCGGCGCGATTCGGAGCGGGTGCGCGGCACGATGGGGGCCAGCGGCGCGGTCTCGGGCAACTGCTGGTAGCCGATGATGCGCGCCACTTCCTCGATCAGGTCGGCCTCGATGCGCAGGTCGAACCGGTGCGGCGGCGGCATGACGGTGAGCGTGCCATCGCCCGGCGTGAAGTCCAGGCCCAAGCGGTGCATGACGCCTTCGCACTGCGCCTGCGTGAGCGGCATGCCGATGACCTTGGCCGCGCGCGCCACGCGCAGCGTCACGGGCTGCGGCACCGGCATGTTGGGCTGCTGGTCATCGACGGGTCCGCACTGCGTTTGCGGCGTGCCGCAGATGTCGATGATCAGTTGCGTGATGCGCTCGATGTGCGCCACGGTGAGCGAAGGATCGACGCCGCGCTCGAAGCGGTGACCGGCGTCGGTCGCAAAGTTGTAGCGGCGCGAGCGGCCGGCCACGGCGTCGGGCCACCAGAAGGCGGCCTCGACGTAGATGTTCTGCGTGTCGTCGCTGACGGCCGTGGCGTCACCGCCCATGATGCCGGCCAGGGACTCGACGGCCTGCGTGTCGGCAATCACGCCCACGCCTTCATCCAGCGTGACGGTGTTGCCGTTCAGCAGCTTGAGCTGTTCGTCCTGGCGGCCCCAGCGGACTTGAAGCCCACCGTGGATCTTGTCCAGGTCAAAGATGTGCGTGGGCCGGCCGTACTCGAACATCACGTAGTTGGAGATGTCCACCAGCGCGGTCACGCTGCGCTGGCCACAGCGCGCCAGGCGATCGACCATCCACGCGGGGGTGGCGGCGCGGGTGTTGACGTCGCGGATCACGCGGCCCGAAAAGCGGCCGCACAGATCGGGCGCGCTGATGGTGACCGGCAGCACCTCGGCCATGCTGGCGGGCACGGGCGCGATCGCGGGCGTCAGCAAAGGCGCGCCGGTCAGCGCCGAGAGCTCGCGCGCCACGCCATGGACGCTGAGTGCGTGGCCCAGGTTGGGCGTGAGCTTGAGCTCGAACACGGTGTCGTCCAGGTCGAGCGCGGCACGGATGTCCTGGCCCGGCGGCAGATCGGCCGCCAGTTCGAGCAGGCCGCCGTGGTCATCCGACAGGCCCAGCTCGCGCGCCGAGCACAGCATGCCCTGGCTTTCCACGCCGCGCAGCTTGCCGGTCTTGATGACGAAGGGCTTGCCGTCTTCGCCGGGAGGCAATTGCGCGCCCACCAGCGCGCACGGCACCTTGATGCCCACACGAGCGTTGGGCGCGCCGCAGACGATATTGAGCAAAGCGCCCTGCCCCGCATCGACCTGGCACACGCGCAGGCGGTCGGCGTTGGGGTGCTGCTCGGCGTGCTTGATTTCGCCCACCACGATGTGCGTGAACGGCGGCGCGACCGGGCGCAAGGACTCGACCTCGAAGCCGCCCATGGTCAGGGTGTCGGCCAGCTCTTGCGTGGACAGCTGGGGATTGCAGAACGCGCGCAACCAGGATTCGGGAAACTGCATGGGAGGGGCCTCGATCAGCGGAACTGGCTGAGAAAACGGGTGTCGCCTTCGAAGAACAGACGCAAGTCGTTCACGCCGTAGCGCAGCATGGCCAGGCGGTCGATGCCCGAGCCGAAGGCAAAGCCGATGAAGCGCTCGGGGTCCAGCCCCATGTTGCGCACCACCTGCGGGTGCACCTGGCCGGAGCCCGACACCTCCAGCCACTTGCCGGCCAGCGGACCGCGGGCGAACTGGATGTCGATCTCGGCGCTGGGCTCGGTGAAGGGAAAGTAGCTGGGGCGAAAACGCAGCGTCAGGTCGTCGGTCTCGAAGAAGGCCTTGCAAAAGTTCAGGTAGGTGACCTTCAGGTCCTTGAAGCTGACGTTCTCGCCCAGCCACAGGCCCTCGACCTGGTGGAACATGGGCGAGTGCGTGGCGTCGTTGTCCACGCGATAGGTGCGGCCCGGGGCGATGACGCGGATCTCGCTCATCTCGCCGCGCGCCAGGGCCGCCGCGTGACGCTTGGCGTGCGCCGTGGCATAGCGGATCTGCATGGGGCTGGTGTGCGTGCGCAGGCAGTACGGCTGGCCGTCTTCGTCCTGCAGATCGACGTAGAAGGTGTCCTGCATCGAGCGCGCCGGGTGGTTGGGCGGGTTGTTCAACGCGGTGAAGTTGAACCAGTCGCTCTCGATCTCGGGGCCGTCGGCCACGTCGAAACCCATGCTGCCGAACACCTGCTCGATGCGCTCCCAGGCGCGCGAGATCGGGTGCAGGCCGCCCGTGCCGCGCTCGCGCCCGGGCAGGCTCACGTCCAGCGCCTCGGCCTGCAACTGGCGCTCCAGCTCGGCGTCCTGCAGGGCCTGGCGGCGCGCGTTCAGCGCCGCCTCGATGGCCTGCTTGGCCTGGTTGATGGCAGCGCCGCGCGCTTTCTTCTCGTCAATCCCCAGGGCGCCCAGGCCCTTCATCAGCTCGGTGACGCGCCCGGCCTTGCCCAGGAACAGCGCCTTGGCGTTTTCCAGGTCGGCGGGCGCCGCGCTTTGCGAAAAGCGCAGCGTGGCGTCGCGCACCAGCTCGGTCAGGTCACTGGGTTCGGCAATGGCAGTCATGAATGCGGCAGCTGAAAAATCCGAAATGAAAAAGGGATTGAAGCCAAACCGGCCTCAACCCCTTGAACCACCTGCGCAACCAGCTATGAAAATCAGAGTGTCGCGCGGTGGCGCCTGAATCAGGCGAGTTTGGCCTTGGCCTGCTCGACGATGCCGGCAAAAGCCGCCTTGTCGTGCACGGCCAGATCGGCCAGCACCTTGCGGTCGAGCTCGATCCCGGCCTTGTTCATGCCGTTGATGAACTGGCTGTAGGTGATGCCGCATTCACGCGCGGCGGCGTTGATGCGGGCAATCCACAGGCGGCGGAAGTCGCGCTTCTTGTTGCGGCGATCACGGTAGGCGTATTGGCCTGCCTTCATCACCGCCTGTTTGGCGACGCGGAAGACGTTCTTGCGGCGGCCGCGGAAACCCTTGGCCAGGGCGAGAATTTTCTTGTGACGAGCACGGGCGGTTACACCACGTTTGACGCGAGGCATGTCGTTTTCTCCTGGTTCGTCGGTTGATCAAAGGCCAGCGAAGGGCAGCATCTGCGCCATGTGACCCATGTTGGTCTCATGCACATTCACCGCACCGCGCAGGTGGCGCTTGTTCTTGGTGGTCTTCTTGGTCAGGATGTGACGCTTGAAGGCTTGACCGCGCTTGACGGTGCCACCGGGACGAACGCGAAAACGCTTTTTCGCGCTGCTCTTGGTCTTCATTTTGGGCATGTGACATGCTCCTTTTTGCTTGTGCTCGTGAGGCGTGCGCAAATCCTTGCGCCCTTGACTGGCCCCGAGCCACTTCTGGTGGCAGACCTTGCAATCTGCCCGTTCGCCGGGCAAGCCCGGCAAATTCTTGCGCCCTGGCGCCGGTTCAACCGGCGGCGGGGGTTGCTGCTTCTTCGCTGGCCGGCGTTGCCGCCTTGGCCGGCGCAGCGGCCGCCTTCTTGCGCGAGGGCGCCAGCATCATGATCATCTGGCGGCCCTCGAGCTTGGGAAACTGCTCGACCACGATGGCATCGGCCAGATCGGCGCGCACGCGATCGAGCAGCGCCATGCCCAGCTCCTGGTGCGTGATCTCGCGGCCACGAAAGCGCAGCGTGACCTTGATCTTGTCGCCATCGGCCAGAAAGCGGCGGATGTTGCGCAGCTTGATGTTGTAGTCGCCGTCATCGGTGGCGGGGCGAAACTTCACTTCCTTGATTTCGATGACCGTCTGCTTGGCCTTGGCCTCGGCCGCCTTCTTCTGCTCCTGGTACTTGAACTTGCCGTAGTCCATCAGGCGGCAGACGGGCGGAACGGCCGTGGCGGCGATCTCGACCAGATCGACGTCCAGTTCGCCCGCCATGCGCAGCGCTTCCTGGATGGGCACGATGCCCAGCGGCTCGTTGTTGGGCCCGTTCAGGCGCACCTCGGGGGCCATGATTTCCCGGTTCAGACGATGGGCGCGCTCCTCGCGTTGGCGGCGGTCACGAAAATTGGTAGCGATGGTATCGATTCCTCAAAAAACGCTATTCAAAAAATAGCAAATGCCGCCCGTTTGACGCGGCCTGAACCATGAATGGATTAAAAATCAGGCTTTTGTGGAAATGTCGCCGGCGATGCGTTTGGCAAACGCTTCGAGCGACTCCACCCCGAGATCGACATTGCCCCGGGCGCGCACTGCGACGGCGCCGGCTGCTTTTTCCTTGTCGCCCGCGACCAGGATGTAGGGCAGCTTTTGCAACGAATGCTCGCGTATTTTATAGGTAATTTTCTCGTTGCGCAGATCCGTCGCCACTCTAAGCCCTTGATCGCGCAGCGTTTTCGCCACACGTTGGACGTAATCGGCCTGCGCGTCGGTGATTCCGGTGACCAGCACCTGCACCGGCGCCAGCCACACGGGCATGGCGCCGGCGTGCTGCTCGATCAGGATGCCGATGAAGCGCTCCAGGCTGCCGACGATGGCGCGGTGCAGCATGACGGGGCGGTGGCGCGCGCCGTCCTCGCCCACGTATTCGGCGTCCAGCCGCTCGGCCATCGAAAAATCCACCTGCATGGTGCCGCACTGCCACTGGCGGCCGATGGCGTCCTTCAGCGTGTATTCGATCTTGGGGCCATAGAAGGCGCCCTCGCCCGGCGAGATCTCGAATTGGCAGTCCGAGGCCTTGAGGCTTTCGATCAGCGCGTGCTCGGCCTTGTCCCACACCGCGTCGGAGCCGATGCGCTGGTCGGGCCGCGTCGCCACCTTGTAAATGATGTCGGTGAAGCCAAAGTCGGCATACACCTTTTGCAGCAGCGCCGTGTAGGCCGTGCACTCGGCCAGGATCTGGTCTTCGGTGCAGAAAATGTGCCCATCGTCCTGCGTGAAGGCGCGCACGCGCATGATGCCGTGCAGGCCGCCCGAGGGCTCGTTGCGGTGGCAGGCGCCGAATTCGCCGTAGCGCAGCGGCAGGTCGCGGTAGCTCTTGACGCCCTGCTTGAAGATCAGGATGTGGCCGGGACAGTTCATCGGCTTGAGCGCGTACTCGCGCTTTTCCGACTCCGTGGTGAACATGTTCTCGCGGTACTTGTCCCAGTGGCCGGTTTTTTCCCACAGGCCCTTGTCCAGGATTTGCGGGCCTTTCACCTCCTGGTAGCCGTTGTCGCGGTACACGCGGCGCATGTACTGCTCGACCTCCTGCCACAGCGCCCAGCCCTTGGGGTGCCAGAACACCGTTCCGGGCGAGTGCTCGTCGATGTGGAACAGATCCAGCTCGCGCCCCAGCTTGCGGTGGTCGCGCTTTTCGGCCTCGGCCAGCATGTGCAGGTACTGCGCCAGCTCGTCCTTGTTGGCCCAGGCGGTGCCTTAGATGCGCTCCAGCACCTCGTTGCGATGATCGCCCCGCCAATAGGCGCCGGCCACCTTCATCAGCTTGAAGAATTTCAGCTTGCCGGTGCTGGGCACGTGCGGGCCGCGGCACAGGTCTTCAAAAGCGCCCTCGCGGTACAGGCTCACGTCCTCGTTGCTGGGGATGCTGGCGATGATCTCGGCCTTGTAGTGCTCGCCCAGTCCCTTGAAATACTGCACGGCTTCGTCGCGCGGCAGCACGCGGCGCACCACGGGCTCGTCCTTGGCGGCCAGCTCGCTCATTTTTTTCTCGATGGCGGCCAGGTCCTCGGGCGTGAAGGGGCGCTTGTACGAAAAGTCGTAGTAAAAGCCGTTGTCGATCACCGGGCCGATGGTGACCTGCGCGTCGGGAAACAGCTCCTTGACGGCGTAGGCCAGCAGGTGGGCGGTGGAGTGGCGGATCATCTCCAGGCCGTCGGCGTCCTTGGCGGTGATGATGGTGAGCGGCGCATCGGCGTCGATGCAGTAGCTGGTGTCCACCAGCTTGCCGCCGACCTTGCCGCCCAGCGCGGCCTTGGCCAGGCCGGGACTGATGGACTGGGCCACCTCGGCCACCGTGACGGGGCCCTCGAAGTCCCGTTTCGAGCCGTCGGCCAGCGTGATTTGAACCATGAAAGTGCTCCGTCGTATGGGGCAGGCCAAGCCTGCGCGTGAAGATGAAAAGGCAAACAAAAAGCGCGGTGAAGACCGCGCCTTGGTGATCGGGTGGCCGCTGCCTCGATGGGGCTGGGGCCAGGCCATGCAACGCGAACGGTCTCAAACCATCGGGGTGGTTCCACAAGTTCGCGGTGTCATAACCCGTCGCTGCCTTTCTCGCTCTTTTGAATGGGACGCACCATGCGCCCGAAGCTTGGCATTCTACTGCGGGCGCCTCACCACTGCCCGCGCGGCACGCCCTGGCTGCGGCGCAGGCCCTCGGTGATCAGCTCGGCCGAGTTGCGGTGCTTGGCCATTTGCGCAAAATCCAGCGCGGTCTTGCCGCTCTGGTTCGTCATCTTCACGTCGGCGCCCTGCTCGATCAGCAACTTGACGGCCTCGGGCGTGCCGAAGTAGGCCGCCATCATCAGCGGCGTGTTGCCGTTGGGTGCCTGCGCGTCGATGAAGGCGTAGTGCTCCAGCAGCAGCTCGATCATCTTCAGGTGTCCGCCGGTGGCCGCGTAGTGCAGCGGCGTCCAGCCGGTCTTGTTGACGTCGGCGTCCTTGTCGATCAGCGCCTGGGCCACGTCCAGCTGGCCCTTGAGCGCGGCCATCATCAGCGGGCTTTCGTCGGTGGCGTTGCGCTGCTCGGCCTTGAGGCGGCGCGACTGCAGCAGCACCTTGGCCACCTTCATGGAGCCTTCCTGCAGCGCCATGTACAGGCCGGGCACGCCCTTGTCGCTCTTGGTGTTGGGGTCGAACCCGTCCTCCAGCAGGCGGCGCATGGCGTAGTCGTTGTCCTGGTGGATGGCGCGAAAGAAGTCGCCGGCGTCGGCCGCCCAGACGGGCGCCAGGGCGCCCAGGCCCAGGGCGATGGCAACAAGCGATTTGGAGACAAGCAGGCGCTTCATGGCGCAACCCCCGGAAAAAGACGAGTGAAATTCTCGTTGGTGAGCGTGGCGATGCGATCCACGCCAACGCCGCGCAGTTCCGCCAGCCGCGCGGCCACGTGGGGCACGTAGGCCGGCGTGTTGATCTTGCCCCTATAGGGCACGGGCGCCAGATAGGGCGAGTCGGTCTCGATCAGCAGGCGCTCGTCGGGCACCCAGCGCGCCACGTCCTGCAGATCGCGCGCGCTCTTGAAGGTGACGATGCCGGAAAACGAGATGTGAAAACCCCGATCGAGCGCGGCGCGGGCCACTTCGGCGCTTTCGGTGAAGCAGTGAAACACGCCGCCGGCGCTGCCGGCGCTGCCGTTCTCGCCCTCCTCATCCAGGATGGCGAGGGTGTCGGCGGAGGCGGCGCGGGTGTGGATGACAAGCGGCAGCCCGGCCTGGCGCGCGGCGCGGATGTGGGTGCGAAAGCGCTGGCGCTGCCAGTCCAGGTCGGCCACGGCACGCCCGCCCTTGCGCTCGTCCATCTGGTAGTAGTCCAGCCCGGTTTCGCCAATGGCCACCACCCTGGGCTGGCGGGCGGCCGCCAGCAACTCATCGACGCTGGGCTCGTGCACATCCTCGCTGTCGGGATGCACGCCCACAGTGGCCCACAGGTTGTCGTGCGCGGCGGCCAGCGCCTGCACCTGGGGAAATTCCTCCATCGTGGTGCTGATGCACAGCGCGCGCGTGACCCGGGCGGCGGCCATGGCGGCGCGAATGGCGGGCCAATCGGCCGCAAGCTCGGGGAAAGTGAGGTGACAGTGCGAATCGGTGAACATGCGGCCCTGATGGTACTGCTGGGGCTGTGGGGTGTTTGGCCGCCCTGTCAAACAGCGAACCCAACAGCCGAACGCAGAGGTCGCAGAGAGCGCGCAGAGGACGCAGAAGAAGAAAAATTTGAAATCGGGCTTGTCGCCCCATCAACCGCAAGCGCAGCAGCTATCAAAATTATAGTCATCAATTTGACTTTTCTGCGCCCTTTGCGAAGCCTTCGCGTCCTCTGCGTTCGGCTGTCAGGCTGTCCGGCCTGGGTTCAAAACGTCTGGGTCGGACGGTCGGAGCCCAGCGCGGAGCCGAGGATCAGCTCGATCTTGGACTTGAGCTGCTCGGACTTTTCGTCCTTGGGAAAGCGGATGCCCACGCCCTGCGTGCGATTGCCCGCGGCGCGCGCCGGGGTGATCCAGGCCACCTTGCCGGACACCGGATAGCGCTGCGGGTCGTCCAGCAGGGTGAGCAGCACGTAGACGTCGTCGCCCAGGCGATGCTCGCGCGCGCTGGGCACGAAGATGCCGCCCTCGGAGAACGCGGGGATATAGGCGGCGTACAAGGCCGCCTTTTCCTTGATGGCCAGCTGGATGACGCTGGGACGCGCCGAACTGAGGGCGCCGCTTTGGGTGGTGGACATGGTTTGCGCAGGGCCGAAAACGTCAGGACTTGGAGTTTAGGGCCTGATGGGCGCTGCTGACCAGGAATTCTGTCGCCAAACCGGCGTTTAACGGATGTTCGGCGCTGCGGGCGGATTCGGCCAGCAGCTTCCACCAGCGGGTGAGCGCCGCCAGCGGCAGCGCGCGCGCGGGCAGGTCGGCAGGGTCGAAGAAGCGGGGCGCGGCGCCCAGTTGGCGGGCCAGCAGGTCGTGGCACAGCTTTTGCAGGCAATCGACCGCCTCGGGCAGGCTCAATGGCGCCAGCGCCGCGACGTCGCCCCGGGCCATGGCGCGCGGCAGGGCGGCCCATTGGCTGGCGCTGTCCTTGTCGGCCGCCCAGGTCAGCGCGGATGAGGGGCGGCCCCCGGCGGCGCGCAGGGCCGCCGCGCCCGCGCCGGCGGCCACGCCCTGCCCCGCCAGCCAGGCCAGGGCCTCGGGCTCGGCGGGCCAGGCCATCGTGTGCGCCAGGCAGCGGCTGCGGATGGTGGGCAGCAGCAGATGCGCCGCGTCGCTGGCCAGCACGAAACGCGCGTCGCCCGGGGGCTCTTCCAGCGTCTTGAGCAAGGCATTGGCGGTGACCGCGTTCATGCGCTCGGCCGGGTAGATCAGCAGGGCCTTGCCGCGCCCGCGGCCGCTCGTGCGCTGGGCAAACTCGATGGCCTCGCGCATGGCGTCCACGCGGATGTCGCGGCTGGGCTTGCGCTTCTTGTCGTCGATGTCGGCCTGCGCCTTTTCGGGCAGGGGCCAGCCGCGCGCGAGCATCTCGGTCTCGGGCATCAGCACCACCAGGTCGGTGTGGGCGTGCACGTCGATGGCGTGGCAGCTGGCGCACGTGCCGCACGCGCCCTGGGGTGTGGGCTGGTCACACAGCCATGCGCGCACCAGGGCCAAGGCGAGGTCGAACTGGCCCAGCCCCGAAGGCCCTTGCAGCAGCCAGGCGTGGCCGCGCTGGGCCAGCAGCGCCTGCAATTGGCGCGCGATCCAGGGGGCCAGCGCTGCGCTCACAGCCAGCCCCGCGCCTGCACGGCGGCCCGCACGGCCTGGCCGACCGCCGCCATGGGCTGGTTGGCGTCGATGCGGGCAAAGCGCGCCGGGTCCTGCTGCGCGCGGCGGGCGTAGCCGGCATGCACGGCCTCGAAAAAGGCGAGGGGCTGGGCCTCGAACTTGTCGGGCACGCGCGCGCCCGCCAGGCGCTGGGCGGCCACGGCCGGCGGCAGCTCGAACCACAGCGTCAGGTCGGGTTGCAGCAGCGTTTGATGAATCAAATCGGCCTGTGGACCGCTCAGGGTCTGCGCAAGTCGCTCCAGAATCAATAGCGATTCCCAGTCGAAGCCGCGCCCCCCGCCCTGGTAGGCAAAGGTCGAGTCGGTGAAGCGGTCGCACAGCACCACCGCGCCGCGCGCCAGCGCCGGCACGATGATTTGCGTGAGGTGCTCGCGCCGGGCGGCAAACATCAGCAGGGCCTCGGTCAGGGCGTCCATCGGGTCGTGCAGAACCAGTTGGCGGATCTTCTCGGCCAGCGGCGTGCCGCCCGGCTCGCGCGTGAGCACCACGGCGCGGCCGGCGGCACGAAAGGCGTCGGCCAACGCCGCCATGTGGCTGGACTTGCCGGCGCCGTCGATGCCTTCAAACGTCAAGAACAGGCCCGTGCCCGGCATCAGTTGCCCCCTCCGCGCTGATATTTGTTCACCGCCCGATTGTGCTCGTCCAGCGTCGGGCTGAACTGGCTGGAGCCGTCGCCGCGGGCCACGAAGTACAAGGCCTTGGTTTGCGCCGGCTGCACCGCCGCCATCAGCGAAGCCTTGCCGGGCATGGCGATGGGCGTGGGCGGCAGGCCGGCGCGGGTGTAGGTGTTGAAGGGCGTGTCGCTGGCCAGGTGGCTGCGCTTGAGGTTGCCGTCGAACGCGTCGCCCAGGCCGTAGATCACGCTGGGGTCCGTCTGCAGGCGCATGCCCAGGCGCAGGCGGTTGATGAAGACGCCGGCGATCTCGGCGCGGTCGGCCGCCTGACCGGTTTCCTTCTCGACCAGGCTGGCCAGGATCAGGGCGTCATCGGGCGTTTTCAGCGGCAGGCCTGGCGTGCGCGCGTCCCACGCGGCGGCCAGGCGCTTGTCCATCAGCTGCAGGGCTTCGCGCAGCACGGCGAGGTCGCTGGCGTTCTTGGCGTACAGGTAGGTGTCCGGAAAAAACCGCCCCTCGGGCGCCACGCCGGGGCGGCCCAGCGCGGTCATCACCTCGGCGCCCGACAGCGCGGCGCTGTCGTGCTTGAGCTGCTCGGCCTGCGCCAGCGCTTGGCGCACCTGCTTGAAGGTCCAGCCTTCGACGAAGGTGACGGGCAGCAGGATGCGGTCGCCGCGGATCAGCTTGTCCAGCAGGTCTTGCGCGCGCATGCCGCGGGTGACCGCGTAGTCGCCCGGCTTGATGGTCTGCTGGCCGGCCTGCCAGCGAAAGTAGCCATACAGCACGTCGGCCGGCAGCTCCACCCCGGCCTTCACCGCCTGGTTGGCGGCGGTGCGCAGGGATGCGCCGGCGGGCACGCTCATCTCGACCGTATCGCTGCGCAGGGGCAGCGGCTGCGTGACCCACCAGCCCAGCAGGCCGGCGCCGGCGAGCAGCGCAATGACGAGAAGCAGCAGGAGTCGGCGCACGACGCGATGGAGCCCAAGCAAACAAAAGGGGCGGCCATGATAATTCAGCGCATGTCCGAGCCCCTGTGTCCTTCGCCCGCAACTGCCGCCGCCCTGTCGGGCGCGGCCGCCCTGCCCCACCTGGGCGTGATCCGCGCCCAGGGCGAGCAGGCCGCCGCCTTTTTGCAAAGCCAGCTGACGCAGGACGTGGCCGCCATCGCGCCCGGCCAGGCGCGGCTGGCCGGGCTGTGCAACGCCAAGGGCCGCCTGCTGGCCAGCTTCATCGTGGGGCGGCGCGCCGATGACGAGTTCTGGCTGGTGTGCAGCCGCGACCTGCTGGCGCCCACGCTCAAGAAATTGTCGATGTTCGTGCTGCGCGCCAAGGTGCGCCTGAGTGACGCGTCCCACGAGTTGCAGCTGTACGGCCTGGTCGGGGACGCTATCAATGCAGTAGCTCCCGGCGCTGATCGATCCAGCGCTTCAGGCCAGAATGACACGCATCTTTTGGTGCCGCTGCCACCAGCCGACGGCGCCGCCCGCGCGCTGTGGATCGGCCCCGTCGGCAGCGCGCCACCGCCCGGCGCCGCCCTGAGCGCCGCGTTGTGGGACTTTGCCGCCGTGCGCAGCGGCGTGGCCACGGTCACCGCGCCGGTGGTCGAGGCCTTCGTGCCGCAGATGCTCAACTACGAGTCGGTGGACGGTGTCAGCTTCAAGAAGGGCTGCTACCCCGGTCAGGAGGTGGTGGCGCGCAGCCAGTTTCGCGGCGCCATCAAGCGGCGGGCCTATGTGGGGCACGTCGATGGCGCGGCGCAGGCGGGGCAGGACGTGTTTGCGGCGGGCGACGCGCGCGAGCCCGTGGGCGTGATTGCCCAGGCGGCCAAGGCGCCCCAGGGCGGCACGGCGGTGATCGCGGTCTTGCGCAGCGAGGATGTGGCGGCGGGGCTGGCGCTGCGCGTGGGCGAGCCCGAAGGCGCGCGTTTGCAGGAGCTGGCCATCCCCTACCCGCTGCGCGAGGATCTGTGACCGCGCGCAAACGGTGACACGCGGGCGACTTCCATCGCCTGCCGCCTGCTCCTAAGATGGCCGCTCATTCATCCAGGAGCCCCACCATGTCCGACCTCACCCCCCTGCTCACGGGATACAGCTATTTCGAAGCCCCCCGCTGGCACGACGGCCGCCTGTGGCTGTCGGACTTCTACACGCATCAGGTGCTGGCCTGCGACCTGCAGGGCAAGGTCGAGAAGATCGCCGATGTGCCGGGCCAGCCCTCGGGCCTGGGCTGGCTGCCCGACGGGCGGCTGCTGATCGTGTCGATGCGCGATCGCAAGCTGCTGCGCCGCGAGGCCGACGGCCGGCTGGTGACGCACGCCGATCTGTCGGGCGTGGCCACCGGCCACTGCAACGACATGGCCGTGGACGCGCAGGGCCGCGCCTGGGTCGGCAACTTCGGGTTCGACCTGATGAGCGGCGGCGCGGTGCGCACCGCCAGCCTGGCGCGCGTGGACCCCGACGGGCGCGTGACCGAAGCGGCGCGCGATCTGTACTTTCCCAACGCCATCATGCCCACGCCCGACGGCAAGCGGCTGATCGTCAACGAAACGCTGGGCAACCGCCTCTCTGTGTTCGACATCGCCGCCGACGGCGGCCTGGGCCCGCGCCGCGACTGGGCGGTGTTCGGCCCGCTGGTGCAAAGCGAGAGCATCAACGACTACATCGCCGGCGGCAAGGTGGCCCCCGATGGCGGCGTGCTGGACGCCGAAGGCGCCGTGTGGCTGGCCGACGCGGTGGGCAACCGCGCGCTGCGCGTGGCCGAGGGCGGGCGCGTGCTGCAGGAAGTCTCGACCGGCCAGCTCGGCACCTTTGCCTGCACGCTGGGCGGCCCCGACGGCCGCACGCTGTTCTTGTGCGTGGCGCCCGACTTCATGGAGCACAACCGGGCCCCCGTGCGCGAGGCGCAGATCTGGACCACGCGGGTGGACGTGCCCGGCCTGGGCGTTTGAAGCTCAGAGGGTGCAAACGAAATAACTTATCTGGCCAGTCTGGTCGCAAGGATACGCGCTTCAACCCGCCGCCAGCGCCTTGCGCATGGCAATGTGCGGGATGCCCACTTCGTCGAAGGGCTCGCCATACGGCGCATAGCCCAGCCGCCGATAGAAGCCCTCGGCGCTGCGCTGGGCGTTCAGGCGCACTTGCGCGTCGCCGCGCGCCCGCGCGGCCTGCTCCAGCGCGGCGATGATCTGCTCGCCCAGACCTGAGCCGCGCAGCGGACGCAGCACGGCCATGCGGCCGATGCGGGCCACGCCCGGAGCGTCCTGCAACAGCCGGCCGGTGGCCACGCTCTGGCCCAGGCGGTTGGTGGCCACGGCGTGTACCGCCGTGTGATCGGCTTCGTCCCACTCGTCCTCGCGGGCGATGCCCTGCTCCTCGACAAACACGGCCGTGCGCACGGCGGCCGCGGCCTCGCCCAGCGTGGCCCAGTCGCCGATGCGCACATTGCTCATCGCCTCGCCGGCGTCGAAGCCCTGCACGATGGCGCGCATGGGCGGCGGAATCGGGCGGGCCGTCTGCGTCACCGGGTCGGCAAACACGTACACCAGCTCGCCGGTGATGAGCAATTGGTCGCCGCGGAAGATGGCGCCGGCCATGCTCATCGACGAGCTGCCGATGCGCGCGCAACGCAGTCCGACAGCCAGGCTGTCGTCCATGCGCGCCGAGGCATGGAACTCGATGCCCGCCTTGCGCACGTACAGGTCGCCCTGCAACTGCGCCATGGCCTGGGCATAGGGCAGCGCCAGCGCGCGCCAGTAGCCGGTGACGGCGGTGTCGAAGTACATCAGGTAGTGGGCGTTGAAGACGATGCCCTGCATGTCCACCTCGGCCCAGCGCACGCGCAGGGGCTCGAAGAAGCGGAAGTCGGCACGGCGCGGCAACGGGGTCTTGTCCATGATTTGCAACTCAAACAAGGCTTTGGCGCTTGATGGACAAGCGCAAGCAGCTATCAGATCAATAGTATCCAGTCAACGGCCGAACGCCTGGCGCAGCGCTTGCGCGGCGTCGTGGTGAAAGCGCCGCGCCTCGGGCAGCGCGCGGCCCATCTGCACGAAGCCGTGCACCACGCCGCGGTAGATTTCCAGATCGACCGGCACGCCGGCGGCGCGCAGCTTGTCGGCGTACAGCACGCCCTCGTCCACCAGCGGGTCGCATTCGGCCAGGCCCAGCCAGGCGGGGGCCACGCCCTCGACGTCGTCGGCCAGCAGCGGGGCAAAGCGCCAGTCCTCGCGCTGACTCTCATCGATGTACTGGCCGAAGAACCAGTCGATCTGCGCCTTGTCGATCATCGGGTCGTCGGCGTGGGTGGCATGCGACGGCGTGTCCTGGTGCGCCGTGGTGCCCGGGTAGATCAGCAGCTGCAGCGCCAGCGGCAGGCCGGCGTCGCGCGCCTGGATGGCGCTGACCGCCGCCAGCGTGCCGCCAGCCGAATCACCGCCGACGGCGATGCGCGTGGCGTCCAGCCCCAGCGTGCGCGCGCCCTCGCCGGCCAGCCATTGCAGGGCGTCCCAGGCGTCATTGACGGCGGTGGGAAAGCGGTGCTCGGGTGCCAGGCGGTACTCCAGCGTCAGCACCGCCACGCCGCTCAGCTTGGCCAGCATGCGGCACAGCGTGTCGTGGGTGTCGATGCTGCCGATGGTGAAGCCGCCCCCGTGCAGGAACAAAAGCACCGGCAGGCCCGCATCGCTGCTGGGCGCCAGCAGGCGGGCGCGCAGCGCGGCGCCGTCGCGCGCGGTGATGACCAGATCGTGCATGCGCGCCAGCTCGGGCTTGGGAACCTCCAGCACGCCAGCGGATTTTTCATAAGCCTGCTTGGCCGCCTGCGCGCTGAGCGTGTGCAGCGGCGGATACGGCGCGCGCGCCATGCGCTCCAGCAGCAGGCGCATGGTGGGGGTGTAGCGGGCGTTGACTTCGGGGGTCATTGCAATGAAGCACGAACAACCGGACGCAGAGGACGCAAAGGATTCGCAGAGGACGCAAAAAAGACAGGGGCAGGGTTGCTTTCGTTTTGATAGTACGTCGCGCCGAATGGTCGCCGGTTTCCGGCCAATGCAAATCAATTTTGTATTCTTTTGCGTCCTCTGCGTTTTCTCTGCGTCCTCTGCGTCCGGTTTTATTCAAACCTCAGTGCACCCACTCACCGGAACGTCACCGTCACCGGCTGCAGGCCCGGCACGCCGCCGTAGTGGACGGTGACCTTCAGCCCCGGCTTGGGCGGCAGCAGGGCCGAAAACGATCCCAGGCTGATGAGCTGGCCCGGCTGCATGGCCAGGCCCTGTGCCTTCAGCGCGCCGGCCAGCCAGACGACCGCGTTCAGCGGGTGCTCCAGCACGTCGCTGCCCTTGCCGCCGCCCAGCTTGACGCCTTGCGCGTCGGTCAGGCTCACGTCCATGTCGCGCAGTTCGGTCAGCAATTTGGCCTGGCCCGCCGCATCAGCCGGCACCGCCAGCCCGGGGCCGCGCACGCCCAGGCGCGCGCCGACGTTGATGGCGCTCACGCCCACGCCGTTCAGCTTGGGTGGGGCCTGCACCATCAGGTCGGGCAGCTCGATGAAGGGCACGATCTGATCCACGTGCTGCAAGACCTCGGCCGGGGTTTTGGCCGCGTTGATGCCGGCGTCCTTGACGCGCACCAGCAGGTCGGCTTCATACAACGGCCGCGCGCCAAAGGCCGCGTCCACCGTGGCACCGCTGTCCAGCAGCATGGACAGGTACAGCGCGCCCCACACCGGCTGGTCGGTGTTGAAGCGCTTTTGCACCGCCGGATTGGTCAGGCCCGCCTTGTAGCCCACCAGCGGCCCGTCCTGCGCGGCCAGGCGCTGCTGAAACCTGGCGCGCGTGCAGACCGCGTCCTGCATGGTCATGGATTCGGGCGGGTT
>Ga0116191_1001094_pt1 | contig 22411 bp, 28 predicted proteins | sample AD_UKC111_MetaG_FD_89897 | JGI IMG/M metagenome (GOLD analysis project Ga0116191, IMG submission 89897) | Active sludge microbial communities of municipal wastewater-treating anaerobic digesters from Hong Kong - AD_UKC111_MetaG | ecosystem: Engineered > Bioreactor > Anaerobic > Digestate... | reverse complement strand
CACTTAGAACATTTTTTTTAAACAAAAACGGCTCACATAAATATGTGAGCCGTTTAAATATATTCGAGAAAGAAATCTTATTTCTCTACTGCAAATCTTGAAGTAAATCTTGTTCTTCCGGTAGCATCTACCAAAGAAACAACATATAATCCATTTTGGAATTCAGTTGTGTTAATTGCTGTTTTATCAGAAGTAATCGGCTCAACTGTAATTACTTTACCAACAACATCTGTAACAACAGCTTTTGTTACTACTTTGGCGTCAGCCTCAATAGTTAAACGTGTTTGAACCGGATTTGGATAAACACTTGCTTCAATAGCATCAATGGTATTAATACCTACGTTATTTTTCACAGTAACAGTAACCATTCCTTTAGCTGTTTGTGCTGTTCCTGTTGAAGACAAAGTGTAGTAGAAAGTATCGCCTCCAAAATAGTTTGTAGCCGGTGTGTAAGTTACAACACCTCCAGCAATAGACAATGTTCCGTGTGGTGAACTTGAACTCAATAATGCAGCGGAAAGTGTTCCTCCATAGCAAGACAAATCATTCGCTAACACTGAAATGTTTTTCGGAGTATTTTTCATTGTGGATGACGTATCGTTAGTTGCTAATGGTGGAATAGAAAATGTTCCGGTTGTATCAACTAATTCAATATCATCAAACCAAGCTTGACCACCTGCAGGAAGAGAGGCTGTTCCTCCAGTTAAAAGCCCTTCAAGTACCAATGGGTTACTCGAAGAAAGAATAATAACAGCGCTATCCGGAATATCACAAGATGTATAAATGAAATCTACATCAAATCGAAGAAAAGAAGATTGCGTGTTTTTGGCATAAAAACTAGCCTGAGCCACTACCTTTGATCCTTTCTTCAATACTGCCAATGCAGCACAAGAATCTTGACCAATAGTACCAGTTACAGGAGCGTATTTATAATACCCGCCTAATTTTCCATATCGTTTTTGTTGAGGCAATTTAATTCCTGCTCCAGGAATATTGGTCAAACTAAATGAACCAACAAAATTTAATAAGTTGATTTTAAAATCGCCACTAACTGCAAATCCAGGAATTTTAACAACGCTTCCTCCCAAAAGTGGTGTATTGGCAGGTACTGTAATGGTATCGGTTATACATCTAACAGAAGAACCTCCTAAATTTGCGTCAGATGATTGACGAACATGGCTTCTGAAATCTAACAACTTTCCTGCTGTTAATGAATTAGAAGATGTCCATCCGATAGGATCTGTAAAATATGAAGTGTCAACTAAATTGTATGCCGGTACATTAAGATACGATGTATCGGGCCCCCAGTTTTCAAAACTTGGGTTTACCAATTGAGCACAAGCATAGGATAACATTAACACCGAAGTGGTAAACGTGAGTAAAATCTTTTTCATGTGTGAGTTTAAATAAGTTTGGTGAATCAATGGTGGTGAAGTTAGCACTAATTTCCAATAAAGAAAAATCTATTTCTTGGTCTTAAACCAAAGCGGACTTTGGTCTTTCGGGTCGAAATTATAGTTAATAGTGAGCTCCTCTCCTGCTTCGATATCGCGAAGGGTGATAAAATGCAAAAATCCTTCTTTGTGAAAAGCCTCATATTTGCAATTCGGAGTATAAGAATGATTATAGATAGAACCATAGCCCAAGGCCATAGCGGTCTTTTTCTTTCCCCACTGGAAATTGTAATAGAACAACTCCGTATTAGCAAGAATTTTCGAATCATTCTCGCTTAGGATAATCACCGGAGCGATTTCAATAATCGAATCGGCTTCAATAAAATGATCGGTGAACACACCACGGCCTTTGCCTTTTGAATTGGAAATATAGAGTGAGTTAAGTAACATAATTTAGAAATTAGCGCCTAGCCGCCAGTGGCTAGAAAATGAAACAAGCATAAAAATAAAAAGCCGATAACCACTTATTAATGATTATCGGCTTTAAAAATATTGAAAATATTTAGAAACGCTCTACTCCTGCAAAGTGGAATGAAGCCTCAATGGCTGCATTCTCATTACTGTCAGATCCGTGCACTGCATTTCTTTCGATATCAGTAGCGAAAGCTTTGCGAATAGTTCCATCTTCAGCATTAGCCGGATTTGTTGCCCCAATTAATTTTCTGAAATCCTCAACCGCGTTTTCTTTCACCAAAACAGCTGCGATAATTGGTCCTTCAGTCATGAACTTCACTAAATCTCCGAAAAACGGACGAGCACTGTGTACTGCGTAAAATTCTTGTGCTTTCTCGGTAGATAAACGAGTCAATTTCATCGCCTGAACGCGAAATCCGGCTTGAATAATCATGTCGATAATCTTTCCTGAATGACCTGCTGCAACTGCATCAGGTTTAATCATTGTCAAAGTAATATTAGATGCCATTGTATTGTTTGTTTAGGGGCGCAAAACTAGAAAAGTAGTTGATAAAAGGAACTACTTTAGTTTTTTTCCGATGTTAAGTATTTGTAAATCAGCTCGCGTTGAGCATCAGAAATCTGCGCTTTCACTTGCATTGTAGCCATTGTAGGCTTCCAACCCTCAGCATCGTGCTTTCGCGGAGCAGGAACACCATGACACTGTCCGCATTTCTCCAGCAATAATGCTCGTCCTTGGTTTAATTCCTCTAAAGTGGCTTTTGAAGATACGTTTACATCAGTTGGCGTGTAAAATTTCGAAGTTGTACTACATTGGGCTAAAAAAAGCACCAAAGCCACTAAGGCAATTGAAATATTAAATAGGTTTTTGTTCATCTTTATCTTGTATTTTAGCTAAAAGTACTAAAAAATCAGAATTTTGGAACCCTCCCCCAACCTAAGTACGTCAAAACAAGGACAATACCCCGTCAAGCTTCCACATTTCACAATTAATTTTATATTTGCCACTCATTTTTTGAAATAAAAACACTGCAATGCAATTAAAAGGACTTATTAAGGTATTTACAATTATTTTTATTCTTGTTTCTATCTATCAACTTTCTTTCACGGTAGCAACAAAAATAGTTGAAAACAAAGCGGAAAGCTTCGCTTCGAAAGGATTAACGCTTGATCCTCCTTCATCATTGAGCGGTGCATCAAAAATTTATTACGAAGATTCAGTAAGCAATATCTTCAAGTCTAAGAAAAGATACTTCTTGGATTCTGTTCAAAACGAAACAGCATACAAGTTCTTTTGGTTGATGAAGTATTCTTACAAAGATTGTCGCGATCGTCAGTTGAACCTAGGACTCGACTTAAAAGGCGGTATGAGCCTTGTATTGGAGATTTCTGAGGAAGATGTATTGAAGAAATTAGCTAATAATAACCCTGATGCAGCATTCAACAAAGCAGTTGACGAAGCCGGTAAAATCCACACCAAAGAAGGAGGTAACTTCCTTGCTGTTTTCCAAGAACAATACGAGAAAAATGTACCTAACGGAAAACTAGCCAATATCTTTGCTGCAGTTGAGTCCTATAAAGGAAAGATAAACTTCAATTCATCGAATAGCGATGTTATTAAGGCGATTTCAACGGATATGAATTCAGCGGTTAGCGAAACGTTCAACGTATTAAAAACACGTATCGACCAATTCGGTGTAGCTTCTCCAACTATTACATTGCAAGCCAACACAGGCCGAATCATCTTGGAATTACCGGGATTGGATGATCCTAGTCGTGTACGTAAAATCTTACAACAAACAGCACAATTAGAGTTCTGGGATACTTACGAAAACGAAGAAGTAATTGACGCTTTAGCACAAGGCGATATCGCTTTGGGTACAAAAATTTTCAACGAAAACAAAACGAACGGAGTTGATTCTGCTACTGCAGCTGCTGATACTACAGGTGGAATTTCATTGAATGACCTTACTGCAAATGCCGATACGACTAAAAAAGCTACCGACTCTACAAAATCTACTGCTAAAGCGGATGTTCCAACGAAAAAAGACTCTTCCAACTTACGTCCTATCTTCAAATATTTAGAGCCTAACTACGACCGTGAAAATAACAAATACGGTGAAGGAGCTACTATAGGTTATGCAAGAGGAAACGACACCTCTATCATCAACAAATATTTGGGTGATGAGATTATGAAAACAGCTTTACCACGTGATTTGAGATTGTTGTGGACAGCTAAACCAATGAATGCAAAAAGCAATGTGTTTGCCTTAATTGCTATCAAGGCTAATCCATCTTCTCAAGAAGCTCCACTTACCGGAGATGTTATCACCAATGCGTCTAAAGAATTCGAAAACGGTTTACCCGCAGTTTCCCTTACAATGAACGCTTTAGGTGCTTCTAAATGGGAGAAAATGACTGAAGATGCGGTAAACGCAACAGTTAACGGACGTTCAGTTAAAAAATGTGTGGCTATCGTTTTAGATAACCAAGTATTCTCTTCGCCACGTGTACAAAACAAAATTTCTGGAGGAAGAACTCAAATTACAGGTATCAACGATATCGCTGAAGCAGATGACTTAGCGAACATTCTTAAATCGGGGAAACTAGAAGCAAAAACTAGAATTATCGAGGAGCAAGTAATCGGACCATCTTTAGGTAAAGAAGCAATTCGCTCGGGTTTATTATCGATGCTATTCGGTTTCATTATCGTTTGTTTATTCATGTTGGCTTACTACTCTACATCGGGTATTGTAGCTGTTATCGCAGTAATGTTGAACTTATTCTTCATTATCGGTGTGTTGGCAAACTTCGGTGCAGCACTTACTCTTCCGGGTATGGCAGGTATCGTACTTACTTTGGCCATCGCCATCGATGCGAACGTAATCATCAACGAGCGTATTCGTGAGGAATTAGCGAAAGGTAAAGCCATGAAAGTTGCCATTGCTGATGGTTACAAACATTCTTACTCGGCTATCTTTGACGGAAACATTACTACCTTATTGATTGGTGTGGTATTGTTGTTCTTCGGCTATGGCCCGGTAAAAGGATTCGCTGTTACCTTAGTAATCGGTATCTTAACTTCGTTGTTTACTGCAGTAGGTTTCTCTCAAATCATTTTTGATTGGTTCTCTAACCGTGGTAAAGAATTGAAATTCGGTACAGAATTTACGTTGAACTTGTTACGTGGTTTCCATTTCAAATTCATGGAAAAACGTAAAACATTCTATACTATTTCTGCCATTGTATTTGCTATCTCTTTCATCTCTATGTTCACCATCGGTTTTGATTTAGGGGTTGACTTTAAAGGAGGAAGAAGTTATGTAGTAAAATTGGATCAAGATGTGAAAACATCAGATATTGCTACTGCTTTGGAAAAACCATTAGGCTCAAAACCATTGGTTAAAACGTACGGAAGCAACAGCCAAATTCAAATTACTACCGCTTACTTGATTGATCAAAATACGCCAGAGGTGGATAGTATTATTGAAAGCAAATTGTTTGAAGGTTTAGGTGCTTCGTTTGCACAAAAAGGAACATTTGAATCGTTCAGAACGAAAAACATTAAATCAATTACCAGAATTGAGGCTACCATTGCCGATGACATTCGTAAGAGTGCCTTCTTATCTGGCTTAATCGCTATGATTGGTATCTTTATCTACATCTACTTCCGTTTCAAAAAAGTAGAATATGCTACAGGTACTATTGCAGCTCTAATTCACGATCCAATTATCGTTTTAGGATTGTTCTCGTTGTTGCGTCATATCAGTCCGTTCTCTTTGGAGATCGACCAAAACGTAGTTGCAGCTATCCTTACACTGATTGGTTATTCTGTGAATGATACCGTTATCGTATTTGACCGAATCCGTGAGCACTTGAAATTGTATCCAACAAAACCATTGATTGAGAACGTAAACGATGCCATCAATACTACATTAAGCCGTACAATTATGACTTCAGTAGCAGCCGAGCTTGTGGTATTGGTATTGTTTATTTTTGGTGGTGACGCTATTAAACAATTCTCTTTTGCCATGGTAATTGGTATTGCGATTGGAACATATTCTTCCATCTGTATTGCCGCTCCAATTATGGTGGATATGCTTTTGAGAAGAAACAAAAGCACCAATACTGCTGAAGTAGCTAAATAATTTGAACTGATTAAATCGGATATATGAAAAAGATTGTTGTTTTCGCTTGTCTTGTGCTTTTGGGAGTAACAATTCAATCTTGTAGAAAGAAAGGAAACCCGTATGCAGGAATTCCGGCTTCTGTATTGAAGGATACAACAACCGTTGAAATCCCTGAGCGATCATTCAATTTTGATACGATTAATCAAGATGATACTGTGGTGCATATCTTTAAAGTGAAAAACACCGGAGAAAAGAACTTAATTATCGGGAATGCTTTTGGTTCGTGCGGTTGTACAGTACCTGAATGGCCAAAAGAGCCTGTAGCACCCGGTGCAGAAGCCACTATCCGTGTGAAATTCAACAGTGCAGGAAAAGAAGGAGAACAAAATAAAACGGTTACACTTCAGGTGAATACCGTTAGTCACTCAGAACAATTATTGCTTAACGGCTTCGTGAGAGTGCCAAAAAAAGAAAAATAAAATTATGAACGCATCTATCATGTTGCTCTTCTACGGAGCTATTTTCGCTGTTATTTACTTCTTTTTCATTCGTCCGCAATCGCAGAAGATTAAAGAAGGAAAGAAATTTATTGACGAAGTTCAAAAAGGCGACAAAGTAGTTACTACCGGTGGTATTCACGGGATTATTGATGCAGTGGAAGAAACTACTTTCTTATTGCGTGTGGATCACATTCGCATGAAAATAGAAAAATCAGCTATCTCTGCCGAGTTAACTAAAGCGGCTCAAGGAACGGATACAAAAGCTTAATACTTTAGAATATTTATAACGAAAAAGTCTGGTCATTCGATCAGACTTTTTTAATTTTCAACCATGATTAAAGTAGGAATTACAGGGGGTATAGGCAGCGGAAAAACCACAGTGTGTGAAATATTCGAACGATTAGGCGTTCCGGTGTATTATGCCGATAAACAAGCGAAATACTTAATGGAAACGGATAAAAAATTGCGTGAAGCGATTCGCCAACTATTCGGTGATGAAGCCTTTGATGCAGAAAACAACCTAAACCGAGCATTTATTGCCGGTATTGTTTTCAAAGATGAAGAAAAGCTATTGGCCTTGAATGCGCTTGTGCACCCGGCCGTTAAAGCCGATTACGATTCATGGAATGCCATTTTAGCCCGTAAAGAATACCCTTATAGCCTGAAAGAAGCTGCACTATTGGTGGAGAGTGGCTCCTACAAAGATTTGGACAAATTAATCGTGGTTTCGGCTCCTTTGGAGGATAGAATTAAGCGAGTGATGGCGCGCGACAATATTTCGGAAGAACAAGTAAAAGCCCGTATTGATGCCCAATTACCGGAATCGGAAAAAGTAAAACTGGCAGATTATGTAATCGATAATAACTTGATAATGGAACTCGTTCCGCAGGTAGGAAAAGTACATTTAGACCTACTGAACGCACAATAGCCTAAGCTTCGTATTCCACGGCAAAAAAGCATACATTCGCAACAATGAATGAGTCTTTACAACAACTGAAAGAAATTCTTGCTACATCAAAGAAAACGGTGATTGTTACGCACCCGAATCCGGATGGCGATGCATTTGGTTCAACCTTAGCATGGAAATTATTTCTGGAGAAAATGGGCACTTATGCTTGTATTGTTTCTCCAACCAATTACACAAAAAATTTCAAATGGTTACCGGCTTACGATTCGATTCTTTCGTTTGAAGATGAATCGCAGCGAGTCATTGCAGAAAAACATATAGCGGCTGCAGAAGTGATCTACTGCTTGGATTTTAATGCCATTACACGATTAGATAAATTAAGTCCGGCTATTCAACAAGCCAAAGCTCAGAAGGTGATGATTGACCATCATCAAAGTCCGGAGGATTTTGCCACCATCACCTTCTCTGATACGCGCTATGCGGCTACGTGTGAGTTAATTTACGATATTATTTGCGGTTTAGGGGAGGAAGCTAAAATCGATGAAGCCATTGCGCAAAATTTGTACACGGGATTAACAACTGATACCGGATTTTTTGCGTTCAGTAACACTACTGCCAATGTGCATAAAGTGGCCGGAGGCCTTTTAGATAAAGGCGTTTCACCGGAATATATTCAAGATAAAGTATTCAACATTTTCCGTGAAGAACGTTTGCGCTATTACGGTTATTGCTTCTTGAATAAATTGCATGTATGCCACGAAGGGAAGGTGGCGTATATGTCGGTGAACCGCGAAGAAGCCAAACGCTTTCACTTACAACCAGGTGACAATGAAAGCTTAGTGAATTTCCCTTTCAAAATAGAAGGCGTAATGGTATCCGTACTTTTCACAGAGGAACAAGACAAAGTAAAAATTTCGTTCCGGTCGAAGGGAAAGATAGATGTGAATGCCTTTGCCAGAAAGCATTTTGAAGGAGGCGGACATGTGAATGCAGCCGGTGGAAAATCGTTGCTCTCATTAGCTGATACAGAAACTAAATTTCTTCAAGAAGTAAAGACGCTCTTTGCATAGCTCCTTTTCGTATGAATCACAGCGATAAACTTCATATTCAGTATCTCGTTTTTGTGTTGAAGCAATTGGGCTTAGACCATGTAGTGCTATCGCCCGGATCGCGATCGGCTCCTTTGGTACAAGAGTTTGCTTGTTATCCTGAAATAAAAAAACACGTATTGTTCGATGAACGATGTGCCGGTTACTTCGCTTTAGGTTTAGCGCAACAAATTCGTAAACCGGTGGCTGTGTTTTGCACCTCGGGAACGGCTGTTTTAAATTTAGCACCTGCCATTTGTGAAGCTTATCATCAAAAGGTTCCTTTGATTATTCTAACAGCCGATCGCCCTGCAGAAGCGATGGGTAAAGGCGAAAATCAAACCATCAACCAAATCGACATTTACAAAAACTACATTAAAGCATTCTACAATTTAGCTGAAGGAGAAGCACTTCAACAAGAGCAACTAATTCAAACGATTGTAAGTAGTATATCGTTGCATTTTGGTCCGGTGCACATTAATCTACCATTGCGTGAGCCGCTATATAACACAGCAACGGAAAGCACTTTTAAAATTCCTATTGTTGAAATCCCAACCAGCCCTACCCTATCGAAAGACGATAAGGCAGAGATTTCATTGACTTGGAAAAATGCAAAACGTAAGATGATTATTTGCGGGATGGACCATTTTCAAGCAGCAAAATTGAGTTGGTTAAAATTAATTCAGGCACAAGAAGATGTGATTATTCTGCATGAACCAATTGCGAATGTTGCAATACCGGACACTATCTACAACATTGACGGCACATTAGCTTCGATAAAAGATATAGAAACCTATCAGCCTGATGTAGTGATAACTATCGGCCGACAATTTACATCAAAACGTTTGCGCAATTTCATCAAAGCGAATACAAGTGTTACCCATTGGCATATCAGTATTGAAAACGAACAATGGGACAGTTTCAACCATTTGCAAAAAGTGTGGAATTGTACCGATAGCGAATTCTTAAAAGTAATTGCTGCGGTGAAAAGCGAATCCAGTGATTGGAAAAAGCAATGGCTGAGCACACAACCTAATACTACTGCATTTGACAATGCAACGCTAACCGACTCTTCTGTATATCAAGCATTAGCAAAAGCAGTTCCCAATGAGAGCATTATTCAATGGGGCAACAGCGCTCCGATTCGTTACAGTGGTTTGATCGCATTTGATTCATCGATTGAGCATTTTGCGAACCGCGGCACCAGTGGTATTGACGGCTGTGTAAGCACGGCTGTGGGTTGTGCCGTAGCCAATCCAAATAAGCAAGTTTTCTTGTTTCTTGGTGACCTTTCGTTCTTCTACGATTCAAATGCGTTATTCTACAGTCCTTTTCCTTCTAATCTAAAAATCGTCATCGTGAACAACTCCGGTGGCAATATTTTTAGATTAATTGAAGGGCAAAAAGAAGAAACACTAATGCAGAACTATTTTGAAGTACAGCACCAACACAGCGCAAAAGCTTTGGCAGAGCAGTTTTCGATGCACTACTTTAGTTGTGATAAAAATGAAGAACTCGAAAAAACAATTGAACGCTTTTTTGGTTATAATAATTGCTGTATTCTTGAACTCAAAACAGACGCCACAAGCAGCGTAGACACATATAAAAATTACTTTAAACGACAATACACATGAGCAACAGAAACTGGACCACGCTTAAGGAGTACGAAGAAATTAAGTTTGAATTCTTTCAAGGGATTGCGAAAATCACCATTAATCGTCCGCGTTACCGCAATGCGTTTACGCCATTAACGGTGCGAGAAATGATTGATGCGATGTATATCTGCCGCGACAACCTCGATATTCAAAGTATTATTTTAACCGGTGAAGGCGATATGGCTTTCTGCTCGGGTGGCGACCAAAATGTGCGTGGACATGGCGGTTATGTAGGAAAAGACACTGTGCCCCGTTTGAATGTATTGGATTTGCAAAAATTGATTCGTTCTATACCGAAAGCCGTAATTGCTATGGTAAACGGCTTTGCCATTGGCGGTGGACATGTACTGCATGTCGTTTGTGACTTATCCATTGCATCGGAGAATGCCATTTTCGGGCAAACCGGTCCGCGAGTTGGCTCGTTTGACGGTGGCTTTGGCGCATCGTACTTAGCCCGTTGTGTAGGACAGAAAAAAGCACGTGAAATTTGGTTCTTGTGCGACCAGTACAATGCACAAGATGCCTTAGACATGGGCTTAGTGAATAAAGTAGTGCCTTTAGAAGTATTGGAAGATACAACCGTAGAATGGTGCTTAAAAATTCAAGAGAAATCGCCTTTATCGATTCGTATGCTAAAATCTTCGTTCAATGCTGAATTAGACGGACAAGCCGGTATTCAAGAATTGGCCGGTAATGCAACATTATTGTACTATTTGAGCGATGAAGCCAAAGAAGGTCGAAATGCCTACATCGAAAAACGCAAACCGGATTGGAGTAAATTTCCAAAGTTTCCGTAAGTATTTCATTTTCTGACTTTGCTAATTGAAGTTTATTACTTTTTTAGAAAGTAGAATGCTTCTCCAAAGAAGTTATCGCTTTGAACTTCCTTTTTTGATGCATTAAAGTGTTCGAATGAAGCTTTATCCTTTGGCATTCTATTCTGACTGACTTCCTTTACGACTAATGTGTCTTCGCTAAAAATATAGCTATAATAGGCATACAATGAATCTTGTTTATTGAATGCCGATTTAACTTGAATAGAGATAAAGTTAGCATCCCTGTATCGCCAAATGGTTGCAAACCCAAAATCAGGTAACACATTACTATTTGAATCTATGGCATGTAAACAATATTGTTTATTCGCAATATTGGCAATTTGAAGCGCAGCTATTGCATTACTGTATACAGAGTCTTTCCATGACAACTTCACTAACGTCCAATTCCCTACAATGCGTTGATCTGCAATCCTTCTTCCTGCATCAAATTCCTTATTGGATATGTATGGACATCCTGTGAGGATAATTATAAAAGAAAAGAATAAATATTGATACCATTTCATAAGAAGAAAGAAGAAGCATTAATTGACCTACTCTAATCTAAGGAAATAAACGTTTTCCTTTCCTGTTTTTTGAAAATAGTTTTATCTTGGCAGTGATGCAAACAAGTATCCAACCACATCAAATTTACAATCCGGAAAAAGAAACGGGCACACCTGATTTCAATCAGACGATACGTTATGTTTTCCAGTACATCGACTTCGCTATTTCAGAAGATGAGGCGCGAGTGATTACGAGTTTGTTTGTGGAGAAATGGGATTCGCTACAAGGACAATTCATTAAAGAAGAAGACTTGCGCAATTTAGTGTTCGACAGTTGCAGATCAGAATTTGTGGTTTTCCTATCCAAAGAAAAAGTGCATGCCGTTGTTGATTTGATTATTCGGTATTTGCGATCGATTGGGCAGTTTTTGTAAAGCATAAAACCCATTTTTCGTTCCCACTTACCTTTCATTTTCGTTTCCATGTTGAAGAAAATTTTCGGAATAGTATTGATGAGCATAGCGTTACTTTTAACGCTTGGAGCTATTGGACTGTTAGCGAATATTGTTAAAGCATTTGTGGGTGTGTATTTTATATTCAGTGGAAATCTCGACAGTTACGCCCAAGGTGAGGCTATTGGAAGACTTCTCTATTGGATTGCTCACATTGCCATTACATATGTATTTTGGACAAATGGGCTACGCTTATGGAACAGTAAAAAAAGGTATAGTTATCACTACAATCTATAGTAATATGCAAATTACAACTTCAATCACTACTGTTTTCAATTGCACTTTAGAGCGTGCCTTTAAAAGCCCTATGCTTTGCGATGTTGCATTGGTTCACACCGGATATGGGGTAACACCAAAGGTTACGCATTGTACACAAGCCGCTACTTGGGGACAACCCGGTGGCAGTAAAATTGTGCATATGGAGAAAAGTTTGTTTTTCAAAGGGGGGGCATCGTCTACCGACAAAGTACTGGAGCGCATCGAAAACAAATATTGGAAAATCGAAATTTGTGACTTCAACATGTGGTCGTTTGGTTTTGAAAAATTCCAAGGCGAATGGTTTACAAAACAATTAGAAAAAGGTAAAATCGAAATCGTTTACAAATACACTATGTTTTCGAACAGTCTGCTATTATATCCCTTTCAATGGCTATTCACCAAAATCATTTGGCGAAATTATATGCAGCATGTGTTGGAGAACATTAGAACTTTAATCAACAACAATGCTCCATACGTTTATGCATAAAGATATTCAAGCCTACAACAACAAACAAACGGAAGAAGACCAACGCATCTGCAACTTATTAGCAGAAGTCATTGACAAAAATTTTCCTGAGGCAGAAAATAAAATCTGGCACGCAGTTCCTGTTTGGTTTTTAGATGGAAACCCTATTGTTGGTTATGGAAAATTGAAAAATTGTGTGCGCTTACTTTTTTGGAGCGGACAATCATTCGATGAACCACAACTCAAAAACGAAGGGAGTTTCAAAGCCGCTGAAATACGCTACACAGCTGCGGAACAGATCAACACAGCAGACTTAGCACGTTGGGTGATAAAAGGAAAAGAGATACAATGGGATTACAAAAACATTATTAAGCGAAAAGGAGTATTAGTTCGTTTAAAATGAATTGTAATTGTAAAAACAAATAATTCACTAACTTTACGCACCTAACTATGATTGCACAATAATAGTATTAAGCTATTTCACTCCTAAAAATGCAGATAATACATGTTGTATTATTATTGAAATTTGACTTAAACTGAATATATGTTGCGTGTTTTTCCGAATGAAGAATTCAAAGAAATTGAATTTGAAATACAGCCAAAACTGAGATATGCCGTTTCTAATTTTGGTCGAATTTTAAGCTTTACAGACACTATCGAAAATGGCAGAATTGTAAAAGGCACCATAGGGGATGGTTATAAAAATTTAAAATATACAGCACCTCAAGCATCAGGAAAGGGCAAAGTTACTTGTATTTCAGTGTACAAGTTAGTGGCTAAATACTTTATTCCTAAGCCTTCAGCTGAACATGAATTTGTTTTGCATTTAGATAGAAATAGATCGAACGATCATTATAGCAACTTGAAGTGGGCCACATTAGCAGAGCGACAAGAGCATATCAAGAAAAGTCCTTTTGTGATTGAAGCAAAGAAAAAATTGGTAGAACACAAAATCCGCTCAAACGGCCCGAAGCTAACTGAAACAGAAGTTATCTTTTTGAAAAAGAGATTACTCGACCCTAATCGCAAAACACGTATAAAGGTTTTAGCCAAGCAGTTTAAAGTTTCTGAAATGGCCCTCTACCGAATCAAATCAGGAGAGAATTGGGGACATATTAAAGTGGATTAAGGAACTTGAACTAACGCTCAAATACTAATCTTTTTCCTTTAACACCTTCGAAGAAAATGCCATTGTCGTAGGCTAAATGTCCACTCACAAAGGTTTTCTCCACTGTTGAAGAAAATCGAGTGCCTAACAATGGCGACCAGCCGCATTTGTAGTAAATATTTTCTTGCGCTACAGTGTAAGGTGAATTCAAATTCACAAGAGCTGCATCGGCAAAATAGCCTTCTCGTAGAAAGCCTCTATCCTTAATCTGAAAACAAATGGCAGGATGATGTGCCATTTTCTGCGCAATTTTTGCTAACGAAATTTTTCCTTGATGATAGAATTCTAAGAGCATCAACAACGGATGCTGCACCAATGGAAGTCCTGCCGGTGCTGATGCATACGGCTTTTCTTTTTCTTCCAAAGTATGCGGTGCATGATCGGTGGCAATAATATCTAATCGATCATCGAGCAATGCCTCAAGAAGAGCAGGTTTATGGTGTTTGTCTTTGATAGCCGGATTACATTTGATTTTATTACCTAGTTTTTCATAATCATCAGCATCGAACCATAAATGATGTACGCACACTTCAGATGTAATGCGCTTTTCTTGTAAAGGGATATCATTACGAAATAAAGCTAACTCTTCAGCCGTGCTGATATGCAAAATATGTAAACGTGTGTTGTATTTTTGGGCTAATTCTGTTGCCAAAGCAGATGATAAGTAACACGCCTCTTCATCGCGAATAATAGGATGGTAAGCTGCGGTGAGTTTATCGCCAAACTCTTCAGTGTATTGGGCTACACGAGCACGAATACGCGCTTCATCTTCACAGTGGGTAGCAATCAACAATTCCGATTCCGAAAACACCTTACTCAGTACATCCCGGTTATCCACCAACATATTGCCGGTGCTGCTGCCCATAAATATTTTCAAGCCACACACATCGTTCTTTCTGGTTTGTGAAACACGAATCGCTTCATGCGCATTATCGTTTGAAACACCCATGAAGAAAGAATAATTACTTAATGCATTTTGTGCAGCTATCGCATACTTTTGTTCCAGCAATTCTTCTGTAAGCGATGCAGGAATAGTGTTTGGCATTTCCATGAAAGAGGTTACACCACCCGCCACAGCTGCTCTAGCTTCGGTATAAATATTAGCCTTATGCGTTAATCCCGGTTCGCGAAAATGCACCTGATCGTCTATAACACCCGGAAACAAATATTTGCCTTCTCCGTTAATTTCAATGGTTTTGAAGGGAACATCAAAGCTAGGATCAATTCGTTCGATACGCTCATTGCGAATCAATACATCTACAGTACTGATTTTTCCTTCATTGACAAGGTTTACCTGTTTAATATGATAATCCATGATATTATATTTTTCCTTTAACTGTTCAAGTTTACAGAATATTTCACTAAAAAATTTAACTCTTTACCTAACTTAAATCATTTGTTGGGCTGTATACTTTTTTTAGGTTTGCACTATTATTTCAACCCTTTAAATAACTAAAAATGAAAAAGTTAGCTCTCAGCGTTATCGCTATTTTAAGTATCAGTTTAGCATCGAATGCCCAAGCGTTTGAAAAAGGCGGAAAATATATCAGTTTAGGTTTAGGAGGCTCTAATTTTTGGCACATTTCATCAAACGGATATTTTGGTTCGTACGGAAATTTTGGTTACACACCAATTACAGGTCAGTTAAGCGTTCAAGGTGAATTTGGCGTACATAAATATGTCGGTGTTGGATTTACTACCGGTATTGGAGGGCGAGCTGCTGGTACCGGAATTTACAGATATGGATGGGGTTCGGGATACTCTTCAGAATTTAACATACCTATTGGTGTAATTGCTAATTTTCACTTTTATCAGTTAATTGCAGATAAAGTGAGTAAAGATATCCATGCCGACAAACTGGATGTTTATGCAGGATTGAATCTTGGGTCTGGCGTAGCAATGTTTCCCGGCACTGACCCACTTCAAGTATCCGCATTATTCTTTGTAGGACCACAAGTGGGAGCTCGCTATTTCTTTACACCGAATATGGCTGCAAATCTTGAGGTAGGTTATGGCAAAACATGGGTAAACGGAGGACTTACCTTTAAAATTGGAAAGTAATTTATTGTACATAATAAAAAGGCTTCTCGATATCACCGGGAAGCCTTTTTTGTTTCAACCCATCTTAAAGTTAGATTGTATATTCACCCGACTAACCTTAGCAAATGCAAAAGAAAATCCTATATATTTTGTTCGCAGTTTTTGCAGTGATTATAGGTCTCTACCCATTACTTTATTTAATTTTAGACAGAACATTCGGTCTTTTACAAACAAAAGCCGATACAACGCTGAGTAATATTTATTGGAACATTGGGTTCTATGGACATATCTTTTTAGGAGGGCTAGCCCTATTGATTGGATGGATACAGTTCAATTCAAAATTCCGCTCTTCAAGATTACAACTACATCGGCAAATTGGCAAAGTATATGTGATAGCAGCCATTGGCAGTTCAATATTTGGACTTTTCATTGCTTTTTTTGCCACAGGAGGAATCTCATCGGTAATTGGATTTGGTCTGTTAGCCATCATTTGGTTTTATACCACTACTAAAGCATTCCTCGAAATAAAAAAAGGGAATGTATTTGCGCACGAACATTGGATGATGTATAGCTATGCCGCCTGTTTTGCAGCAGTAACCCTAAGATTATGGTTGCCTGTCTTAACATTTGCGTTCAACGACTTCTTTATTGCTTATAAAATTGTTGCTTGGCTGTGTTGGGTTCCTAACCTAATAATTGCTAGCTTGCTAGTTGCAAAGCAAAAAAAACAAGAAAGTGTTTTCAGATAAAAATCTTCAAGAGGCCTTTAACCAACACGCCAAATTAATGGAAGTGAAGGAAGGCGATGTGATTATGCTCCCGGGGCAATACATTAAAATTATTCCAATTGTTGAAAAAGGTTGCATTCGTGTACTCCGACAAAATAAGCTAGGTGAAGAAACTTTCCTTTACCATATTATGGCAGGGGAAACATGTGCGCTTTCGTTAACCTGCTGCTCTATGCAAAAACCAAGCGAGATCAAAGCTATTGCTGAAGAAGATACAACCCTTTGGGCTATCCCCATTCAACAATTAGAGCTTTGGCAACAGTATAAAGAGTGGCGCGAATTTGTTGCCCTCACCTATCAAACACGCTTTGATCGTTTGTTGAAAACCGTTGACGCCATTGCCTTTGAGAAAATGGACGAACAACTTTGGCGCTATTTACTCGCTCGTGCCAATGCCAAAGAAAGTGATACGCTTAATATCAGCCACGAAGAGATAGCCAATGAGTTAAATATGCAACGCGAAGCCGCAACACGATTAATTAAAAAATTAAAAGACCTTGGCTACTTAGAAACGGGTAGAAATGAAATTCGTTTGCTGCGAAAAGAATAGCCATGTAACATTTGTTCCATAGTTCATACAATCAATGAGTTACATTTGACTCAAATTAAATTATACGCTTATGAAAAAGAACATGGGATCAGCCGACAGATTAATAAGATTAGTTGTTGCGGCCGTATTTGCAGTACTTTATTTTACAGGTACAGTAACAGGAACGATAGGGATCGGACTTTTAGTACTTGCTGCTGTTTTCACACTCACCAGTGTAATTAGCTTTTGCCCTTTATACGCACCATTTGGCATCAGCACTTGTAAAAAAGACTAAATGGAAATGAATATTCAGAACCTGTTGTTGCTTGCCGTAATTGGCGCAACAGCAGGTTTTTTAAGTGGATTAATGGGCCTTGGCGGTGCCGTTATTATTATTCCTGCACTTGTATTTTTCTTAGGATATACACAACAACAAGCGCAAGGAACTACATTAGGATTAATGGTTTTACCCATTGGTTTTTTGGCAGCATGGTCATACTACCAAGCCGGAAATATCGACATTAAAGCAGTTGCCGTGATGGCAGTTACGTTTTTTATCGCAGGATACTTTGGAGGAAAGATGGCCACCTCTATTGACACTAGTTTAATGCGAAAAATTTTCTCTGTGGCCCTTATTCTTATTGCTATAAAAATGTTTTTCCAAAAATAAATAACCAAAAAAAATGAACTATATGAACACTACAATGCTTTTAATTTTAATGTTAAACTTCATAGGATGCGGGCAAGAATCGAGCACAACAGCTAAAGGCCCTACAATTCAGCATTTAGATAGTAAACAGTTTCAATCTAAAATGACAGAAAAGAATACAGTTGTTTTAGATGTGCGTACAAAAGAGGAAGTGAGTGAAGGCTACATTAAAGGAGCAACATTGTTTATTGATGTAAATGGAGGCGACTTCGATGCACAAATCAAAAAACTAGATAAAACAAAAACATACTTAGTGTATTGCCGAAGCGGAAAAAGAAGTATGATGGCAAGCACTGTATTGGTTGAAAATGGTTTTTCTAAAGTGTATAATTTAGATGGCGGAATTTCGGGATACAGCGGAGCTGTTGTAAAATAATTTTTTCATATTACGCATATTACTTCTGTGATTGATTTTCAAAAAGAATACAAAGGAATACTATTGGCATTTTCCATTGGTATTGTGGCCTATTTCACAGGCCCTATGATTCCATCGTTCAACAGCATTTTAATGGGACTTGTTCTTGGAATGCTTGTTGGCAACTTATTAAAAATTTCAACCGAGTTTCAATCCGGTATTTCATTTACCAGTAGTAAGTTACTGGAACTTTCCATTTTGTTTTTAGCCTTTAGCATCAATTACACGCATATTGCAGCGCTGGGCTGGAAGAGTTTCACGGCAATTGCTATTGTAGTTATTGCTATTCTACTCCTCACAATTTACCTTTCAAAAAAACTGAACTGCCCTGGATCTACAGGATTATTGATAGGCTTCGGAACAACGATTTGCGGCTCATCAGCCATTGCTGCAGTTGCACCCACTATCGCTAAAGACAAAGAAGATGTAGGTATATCAATGGCCGTCATTAATTTGTTTGGAAGTATTGGAATGATTGCATTGCCCTTCTTTTTAAAATCAATGCATTTATCTGTTGCACAAAATGGATTACTGTTAGGAGGCACATTACATTCGGTGGGGAATGTTGCCGGTGCCGGATATTCCATGGGCAGTGAAATTGGGGAAGCAGCTATTACTATCAAATTAGCACGTGTGGCTTTGCTATCGCCAGCTATTATTTTCTTCAATTACCTCATTAACAAAAATAATGTAAGTCATTGGAAAGAGCACTTCAAGCTTCCCTGGTATTTATGGAGTTTTGTTGCTATTACCATTTTTACCTCATTGGTCTCAATTCCAAAAGAAATAATTGATGCCATGGAAACTATAGGTAAATTCATTTTAACGGTGGCTATGGCAGCCATTGGGTTAAAAGTTAGCTTTAAAGTATTATGGCAATCGGGACAAAAAGGAGTTCTTTTTGGATTACTTATTTTTGCCATTCAAATTGCACTGGTTGGCGCATTTATGTTAGTTATTTAATATATACTAATTATATCCCTTCAAAACGAACAACATGTCGGATAACACAATAGATCCTTCTAAAAACAAGGAAATGCAAACATTAGATCAAGCCTTTTGGGAGAATAGATATTTGTTAAATGAAACCGGTTGGGATCTAGGAGAAGTTTCGCCTCCGTTAAAAGCATATATAGATCAACTCACCGATAAAAATTTACGTATTCTCATTCCGGGTTGTGGCAATACGTATGAAGCTGAATATCTATTAAACAATGGGTTTACGAATATCACAGTCATTGATATATCGCCAACATTAATTGAAAACCTAAAGACAAAATTCAATAACAACATTAACATAAAAATTATACTAGGCGATTTTTTTGCTTTGGAAGGAGCATTTGATTTAATTATTGAACAAACATTTTTCTGCGCACTCGATCGCACACTTCGACAATTATATTGCGATAAAATGTATTCGCTATTGAGTAACAACGGTAAGCTTGTTGGATTGCTGTTCAATCGCGAATTCGAAGCTGCTGGTCCACCATTTGGGGGTTGTGAGGAAGAGTATCGTCAATTGTTCTCCGAAAAATTTGACATTATAACTCTGGCAAATAGTTATAATTCATTTTTCAAAAGAGCCAATTCAGAACTCTTTACAATTTTTAAGAAAAAGAAAATTGCAGCGTAACATTTGTCACACAACTACACCACAAAGTGCTTCATCTTTGCGTCATAAAATTATAACCAAAATGAAAATAGAACAGATATACACCGGCTGCTTAGCACATGCAGCTTACTATATAGAGAGTAAAGGCGTAGCTGCCATCTTCGATCCGCTTCGCGAAGTACAACCATACATCAATCGAGCAGAAGCCGATAACGCAAAAATTAAATATGTTTTTGAAACTCATTTTCATGCCGATTTTGTTTCCGGTCATTTGGATTTAGCGAAGCAAACCGGAGCATCTATTGTTTATGGACCAACAGCGAAGCCAAACTTCGATGCTATTATTGCCGAAGACAATCAAGTGTTTACTGTTGGTGAATGTCGTGTGAAAGCCATTCACACACCGGGACATACCATGGAGAGCACATGCTATTTGATTATCGATGAAAAAGGTATCGAAAAAGGAATTATAACAGGCGACACATTATTTATTGGTGATGTGGGACGTCCGGATTTAGCACAACATGTGGTAGAAGACTTAACGGAAACAAAGTTAGCCTCACATTTATATGATTCGTTGCGCAACAAAATTATGCCATTGAATGATGATATTATTGTATATCCAAATCATGGTGCCGGAAGTGCATGCGGAAAGATGATGAGCAAAGAAACTACTGATACACTTGGTAATCAAAAGCGCACAAACTATGCTTTGCAACCTATGTCGCGCGAAGAATTTATCAAAGCTCTCATCACCGGACTTACTCCTCCACCGGCTTATTTCCCGAAAAATGTGTTGATGAATATTCAAGGGTATGATGATAGAGCAACCGTTATAAATCGTGGCATGAATGCCTTTACTGTAGCAGAATTTGAAGCAACGGCAGAAGCTACAAGAGCATTAGTTTTAGATACTAGGCAGCCTGAAGAATTTGCAAAAGGTTTTGTGCCTAATAGTGTAAACATAGGATTAGACGGAAGTTTCGCCATGTGGGTGGGAGAACTTATCCCCGATTTAAAGCAAGAAATATTGCTCATTACTGAAGTAGGAAAAGAAGAAGAAACAATTACACGACTTTCTCGTGTTGGCTATGACTTTACGATTGGCTATTTAGCCGGAGGATTCGAAGCATGGAAAGCCGCGAATAAAGAAGTTGAATCGGTTAATCGATTAAGTGCTGAAGAATTTGCGCAACAATTAACGAGCAAAAACCCTATGGTTATTGACGTTCGAAAAAAGAGCGAATTTGATTCCGAACATGTTGAAGGAGCCATCAACATTCCATTAAATGTATTGAACCAACATCTCTCTGAAATTCCAAAAGACAATTATTTCGTTCTCCACTGTGCCGGTGGGTACAGAAGTATGATTGCCTCTTCGATGCTAAAACAAAGAGGATGGAGCAATTTCACTGATGTTAGAGGTGGCTTTACAGCTATCAAAAACACTGCAGTAAAAGTTACTGATTATGTATGTCCAACAACTTTATTATAAAATGACACTACTCAAAAAATACAGCCTAACCATTATAGGAGCACTAATTGGTGCAGTTGCCGGCTTTTTGTATTGGCAACAAGTAGGTTGCGCATCGGGCACTTGTGCTATCACTTCAAGTCCTGTTAATTCATCACTGTATGGTGCATTGATGGGCGCATTATTCGCCAACATTTTTCAAAACGATAAACAAAATTAACAACAATGAACGTAGAAAAAATCATTCTCAACAATGAAGGAACTATTGTTGACGTAAGAACACCGGAAGAATTTCGAGGAGGCCATGTAGCAGGCTCTATCAATATTCCGCTACAAGAAGTACCCAACCGTATCGAAGAACTAAAAAGCTTAAAAGCTCCATTAGTATTGTGTTGCGCATCGGGCGGAAGAAGCGGACAAGCCACACATTATCTTTCTAACCAAGGTATAGAATGCTGCAATGCAGGTTCTTGGTTAGACGTAAATTATTATCAATCTAAAAAAGCATAACCCATGTTAGATACACTTAAAAACATGCTCGGATTCGGGCCTTCAGTAGATTACGCACAACTTGTAAAAGAAGGTGCTATCATATTAGATGTAAGAAGCAAAGGCGAATTTGCCGGTGGCCACATAAAAGGCGCTATCAATATTCCGGTAGATGCGTTGAGCGCTAATCTTGGACAATTGAAAGACAAAAACAGAACCATTATCACTTGCTGTGCATCAGGAATGCGTAGTGCTTCTGCTAAAAGTATTTTGCAATCAAAAGGCTATACTACTGTACACAATGGTGGCGGATGGGCAAGCTTAAACAGCAAATTATAATGTTGAAACAAATTATCAATTCGCATTGGGATGTGATGCGTTGGATTCGCTTAATCGCTGGTGTTGGGTTCATTATATCGGGCTTTATGCAACGCGATACAATCACCGGATTGTTTGGCGGTATTTTTCTTACACAAGCGTTGTTT
>Ga0116191_1001090_pt1 | contig 22446 bp, 15 predicted proteins | sample AD_UKC111_MetaG_FD_89897 | JGI IMG/M metagenome (GOLD analysis project Ga0116191, IMG submission 89897) | Active sludge microbial communities of municipal wastewater-treating anaerobic digesters from Hong Kong - AD_UKC111_MetaG | ecosystem: Engineered > Bioreactor > Anaerobic > Digestate... | reverse complement strand
CCGGCGACGTCGCCGGCTACGCGCGCTTCATGGAGGAGGCCGAGCGCTGCTACACGCTCGGCTTCGAGAACATGGCGACGATGCCGTTCGAGACGATCGGCGACCTGTTCCGCGCGATCCCGTCGATGGTCCGGATGCGCGCGTGGCGGACGATCCACGCGATGGCCGCCTCGCACCTGCGCGACGAGCGGCTGCGGATCGTGTTCAGCTTCCACCCGCTGCTGATCGGCGGCAACCCGTTCTCGGTGACCTGCGCGTACAGCCTGATCCAGCCGCTCGAGCGCAACCACGGCGTGCACTGGGCGATGGGCGGGACCGGCGAGCTCGCGCGCGGGCTCGCCCGGCTGATCGAGGGGCAGGGCTCGACGCTGCGCTACGGCGCCGAGGTCCGTCGCATCGTCGTCGAGGCGGGGCGCGCGACCGGCGTCGAGCTGGCGGGCGGCGAGCGGATCCCGGCCGACATCGTGGTCTCGAACGCCGACGCGGCGTGGACGTACCGGCACCTGGTCGCGCCCGAGCACCGGCGCACCTGGACGGACGCGAAGATCGAGCGCAGCCACTACTCGATGAGCCTGTTCGTCTGGTACTTCGGCACGAACCGGCAGTGGCACGACGTGCCGCACCACATGATGGTGCTCGGCCCGCGCTACGAGGGGCTGCTGAAGGACATCTTCGCGCGCAAGCGGCTCGCCGACGACTTCAGCCTGTACCTGCACCGGCCGAGCGCGACCGACCCGTCGGTGGCGCCGGCGGGCCACGACGCGTTCTACGTGCTGTCTCCCGTGCCCCATCTGGACGCGGGCGTCGACTGGGCGACCCACGCCCCGCGCTACCGCGACGCGATCGCCGAGGCGCTCGAGCGCACGGTGCTGCCCGGGCTGCGCGGGTCGATCGTCACCTCGTTCTGGACCACGCCGCAGGACTTCCACGACCGGCTGCTGTCGTACAAGGGCGCGGCCTTCGGCTTCGAGCCGCGGCTCACGCAGAGCGCGTGGTTCCGGCCGCACAACCGCAGCGAGGACGTCGACGGCCTGTTCATGGTCGGCGCGGGCAACCACCCGGGCGCCGGCCTGCCGGGCGTGCTGTCGTCGGCGAAGGCGCTCGAGTCGGTGCTGCCCGACGTCGCGTCGTTCGCGCGCTGAGCGACCGGCGCGGGGCGGAGCGTCGTACGGTGTCGCCGATCGTCTGGGAGCTCGGGCTGGTGATCGTCTGCGTGGTCGGCTTCGCGGTGTGGCAGTCGGTCACGCTGAAGCGCGACATGCGGATCACGCAGGAGGAGAAGCGGCGGCGCGCGGCGCAGTCCGGCGGGGCCGCGCCGGGCCGCGACGGCGACGGCGGTGCGCGGGCGGGCGACGGCGAGGCGCCGGCCGACGGCCGGCACGGGCACCGCGGCTGACCGCCCGGGCGGACCGGCCCGGGGGACCGCCGGATGCTCGCCGTAGGCCCGGCCCAGGGGCTCAGGCGAGCCGGCCGCGCTTCGCGTCGAGCTCGCCGAGCAGGCGCTCGAGGCGGTCCGGGTCGATCGGCTTGACCAGGTGGGCGTCGAAGCCGGCGGCGAGGCTCGCGGCGACGTCCGCCTCGGTGCCGTAGCCGGACACCGCGATCGCCGGGCCGGCGTGGCGCTCGCGGAAGCGGCGCACGACGTCGTGGCCGCTGCCGTCGAGCAGGCCGAGGTCCGAGACCAGCGCCGGTTCGCGCAGGCCGTCCAGGCGCGCGACCGCGTCCGCGAAGGTCCGGGCGACGACGACCGACCAGCCGCTGCCGTCGAGCGCCGAGACCAGCATGTCGAGCGTGTCCGCGTGGTCCTCGACCACCAGCACCTCGCGGCCCGGCCGCAGGCGCGCGACCGCGCCCGGGTCGGCGCGCGCGTCGGCCGCGGGCGGCGGCTCGACCCGCGGCAGCGTCGCGGTGAAGGTCGCGCCGGTGCCCGGTCCGCCGCTCTCGCAGGCGAGCGTGCCGCCGTGCGCCGCGACGATCGCGCGCGCGATGGCGAGGCCCAGCCCGAGGCCCCGCGCGGGCCGCGGGTCCGCGCCCTCGGCCTGCTCGAACGCCGCGAAGATCCGTTCGGCGTCGACGGGCGCGATGCCGCGCCCGCGGTCGCGGACCGTCAGCGCGACCGCGCCGTCGGCGGCCGGCCCGACCCCGATGTCGATCGTGCCGCCCGGGTCGTGCGCGATCGCGTTGCGGACCAGGTTCCAGGCGACCTGCTGCAGCCGCGCGCCGTCCCCGTCGACCCAGCAGGGTGCGTCGGCGAGCCGCGGCACGAGCGTCGCGCCGGCCTCGCGCGCCGCGGGCCGGCAGATCGCGACCGCGGCGGCGACCGGCTCGCGCAGGTCGGTCGGCCGGCGCTCGACCTGCAGCTTGCCGTGGATGATGCCGCTCAGGTCGAGCAGGTCGTCGATCAGCCGGATCTCGACCGCGACGTTGCGCGCGATCGTGTCGAGCGCGCGGCGCTGCGCGTCGGTCAGCGGGCCGCCGCGCTCGATCAGCCGCAGCGCGAACGGCACCGGCGCGAGCGGCGTGCGCAGCTCGTGCGACAGCGTCGCGATGAACCGGTCCTTCGCCCGGCTCGCGGTCTCGGCGCGCTCCTTCGCGAGCCGCAGCGCCTGTGCGTCCAGCCGGGCCTGCGTCGCGTCGCGGACGATCTTCGAGAAGCCGATCAGCCGGCCCGATCCGTCGCGGATCGCGCTGGTGACGCCTGCGCCGAACAGCCGCGAGCCGTCGCGGCGCGCGAACCAGCGGTCGTCGGACGCGCTGCCGGTCGCGCGCGCGAGCTCGAGCTCGGCGCACGCGTCGCGGCGGCGCGCATCGGGCGGGCCGCAGAACAGCAGCTCGCCGTGGCGCCCGGCCACCTCGTCGAGCGACCAGCCGAAGATCGACCCGGCGGCCGCGTTCCACGACTGGATCCGACCCTGCGGATCGAGGCCGATCACCGCGTGCTCGCGCAGCCCGCCGACCAGCGCGTCGTGCCAGCCCTCGAGCTCGCGCAGCGCGCGCTCGGCCTCGCGGCGGCTGCGCCGCTCGGCGGCCGCCTCGAGCGCGCGCAGGATCGCCGCGGGCAGCCGCGCGAGGCGCTGCTTGAGCACGTAGTCGGTCGCGCCGGCGCGGACCATCTCGACCGCGGTCTCCTCGCCGAGCACGCCGGTCACGAAGACGAACGGCAGGTCCGCGTCCGCCTCGCGGACGATGCGCAGCGCGGCCTCGCCGCCGAAGCCGGGCAGCGAGTAGTCGGCGAGCACGACGTCGGGACCGCGGGCGAGCGCCGCGCGGAAGCCGGCCTCGTCGTCGCAGCGGTCGATCGCCGCGTCGAGGCCGCCGGCGCGCAGCCGGTGGCCGACGAGGTCGGCGTCGACGTCGCTGTCCTCGAGCAGCAGCACGCGGACCGGACGCGGGAGGCTCACTCGTCGCGCCTCGGGGCCGCGCCGCGGCGCACGCGCAGCGACCCGGGCGGCGGCTCGTTGAGCACCGCCCAGAACACGCCGAGGTCGGCGATGGCGCGGACGAACTCGCGGAACTCGACCGGCTTCACGACGTACGCGTTGACGCCGAGCGCGTAGCTGCGCAGCAGGTCGGACTCCTCGCGCGAGGCGGTCAGCATCACCACCGGCGTGCTCTTCAGCGCGGGGCTCGCGCGGATGTGCGCGAGCACCTCGAGGCCGTCGACCTTGGGCAGCTTCAGGTCGAGCAGGATCACCGCGGGATTGCCGGGCGCACGGCCGTCGTACGCGCCGCGCGACCCGAGGTAGTCGAGCGCCTCGGCGCCGTCGCGCGCGATGACCACGTCGTTCGCGAGCTGGCTGCGTTCGAGCGCGATCAGCGTGAGCTCGAGGTCGCGCGGGTTGTCCTCGACGAGCAGGATGGGCTTGAGCATGACGGATTCAGGCGCTGCGGGGCAGGGTGAACGAGAACGCGGCGCCGTCTCCCGGCCGCCCCTCGGCCCAGGTCCGGCCGCCGTGGCGGGCGACGATGCGGCGGACGTTCGCGAGGCCGATGCCGGTGCCCTCGAAGTCCTCCATCCGGTGCAGCCGCTGGAACACGCCGAACAGCTTGTCGACGTGGGCCATGTCGAAGCCGACGCCGTTGTCGCGCACGGTGACGACCCAGTCCGACGGGCGCGCCTCGGCGCTCACCTCGACGAGGGTGGGGTCCCGCCCGCGCGTGTACTTGACCGCGTTCTCCAGCAGGTTCGCGAGCGCGAGCCGCAGGAACGACGGATCGGCGACCACCCGCGGCAGCGCGCCGATCCGCCACTCGATGCGGCGCGGTGGCGCCCCGCTCCTCGCGCGCTCGGCCCGCTCGGTCTCCTCGGCGATCTCGCGCACCATCGCCTCGAGCGCGATCGGCGCCGGGTGCAGCGCCGCGCGGCCCATCTGCGAGAACGCGAGCAGGTTGTCGAGCAGCGTCGCCGCGTGGCGCGCCGAATCGCGCGCGTGCGCGGCGAAGTGGCGCGCGCGCTCGCCGAGCGCGCCGGCCTCGCCGTCGAGCAGCAGCTCGGTGTAGCCGGCGATGTGGCGCAGCGGCGCGCGCAGGTCGTGCGACACCGAGTACGAGAACGCCTCGAGCTCGGCGTTGGCCGCCTTGATCCGCTCGGCGAGCGCGGCGAGCTCCTCGGCGCGGCGCAGCACGATGTCGACGATCGCCGCGCGCAGCGCGAGCGCCGCCTCGCGGTCGACCTCGTCCCAGGGCGCGCAGCGTCCTCGCACCGTCTCGCGCCAGACGCGGAAGCTGCGCGCCGGACCGATCGCGGCCGCCCGGCGCACGCCGTCGCCGTCCGGGCCGGGCGCCGCGTCGACCGCGCCCGCCCAGTCGATCGTCGCGACCCGCTCGCGACGGAACCAGGCGATGCAGTGCGGGTGCAGCTCCGAGATCGTCACCGCGAGCGCGCCGAAGTCCTCGCCCGGCGCCGCGGGCGCGTCCGGCCAGGCGTCGGCGAGCCGGTCGGCGTCGAACACGTCGGCCTCGCGCGGCTGCAGCCACGCGGCGAACGCGCGGACCGTCTCGTCGGGCGGCGTCCAGCCGCGGCGCGCGACGCGGCCGTCGACCACCACCGCGACGCCGTCGGCGCACGCGAGCCCGCGCAGCGCGTCGCCCGCGCGCACCAGGCCGGCCGCCAGGTCGTCGGCGTCGGCGAGCGCGGCCAGCACGCGCATCTGCGACTCGCGACGCTCGAGCCGCTGCTGCGAGCGCGCGTGCTGCCGCTGCGCGGCGACCTGCAGCGACAGCACGCGGCCGATCTGCTCGCAGGCCGCGCGCTCGGCCGCACCGATCGCGCGCGGCGCAGGGTCGTGGCAGGACAGCAGCCCCCAGAGACGGCCGTCGACGACGATCGAGACCGACATCGAGGCCGCGGTGCCCATCGCCTTCATGTAGGCGACGTGCGCGGGCGACACGCTGCGCAGCCACGCGAACGACAGGTCCACCGGCGGCGCGGCCGCGTCGGCCGCGAGCAGCGGCGACGGCGCGTAGCCGGCGTCGGCGATCTGCCGGATCCGGCTCGACACGTACAGCGCGCGGGCCTGCGCGGGGATGTCCGTCGCCGGGAAGTGCAGCCCGAGGTACGAGGGCAGCGCGCCCGAGCCGCTCTCGGCGAGCACCTCGCCGTTGCCCGCGTCGTCGAAGCGGTAGACGAGCACCCGCGCGTGGCCGAGCAGCGCGCGCACGCCCTCCGCCGCGACGCGGCACAGCTCGCGGACCGAGCCGGCGCGCTCGAACCGCTCGACGATCGCGCGCAGCGCGCCCTGCGCACGCGCCGATGCGCGCTCGGCGTGAGCGCCTTCCGGCTCGATCTCGACCAGCAGCCGCTCGCCCGTGCGGTGCGCGGTCACCGTGCATCGCGCGGCCGCGCCCGGCACGGCGAGCGTGCCGACCGGCGTCGGATGCGCGGCGAGTGCGTCGTCGGCGGCCGCGTCGCCGAGACGCTCGGCGATCGCCGCGCCGAGCAGCGCGCGGGCGTCGCGGCGCACCGCCGCGCGCGGGTCGAGGCCGACGAGCCCGGCGAGCGACGCGCTCGCGTGGGTGCACGCGAGGCTCGTCGCATCGAGCACCAGCATCGCGCCGTGCGGCTGGATCGCGCCCGGCGTGCGGATCGGCTCGGCGTCGCAGCGCGCGAAGTCGTCCGCGGTCGGGACCGGCTCGGCCGTCAACGCGGGCGCACCCCTGTCGCGCGGCGCGCATGCGCCCCGGTCGGTCGGTCGGTGCGCGCCGTCGCGCCGCCCGCATCCAGGTCCATCGTCGTCGGATCGTCCATCGCTGCCGTGGGGCGGACGATGGTGGCACGCGGCCCCGCCCGACCCGTGTCGGAGCGGGCCGCGTCGGCGACGCCGCCCGCTCCGACCCGGGCACGCGACTTGCACCGTGGCCATGGCCGCGCCGGCCGACGGCGCCACGACACCACCGACGACAGACCGAGGAGCCCCGCCGTGAACACGACGACCGCCCGATCGACCGACCTGCCCGTGCGCGACGCCGCGACCCTCGCGGAGATGGTCGACACGCTGCGCGCGCTGCGCATCCTCGCGCGGGCCGCCCGCCGGCGCGCCGCGCGCGCCACGAAGGCCGGCCAGCGCGCGATCGCGCGGCGATTCGCCGCGCACGCGCGGCTGCTCGCCCGGGCCGCGATCGCGGTCCAGCACGAGCTGCGACGCGGCCTGGCGCTGCCGGTCGCGGCCTGAAGCCTCCCCGGATGCCCCGCCGGGCGGCGCGCGCCGCGGCGCCCGCACCCGGCCGCGCGGCGCCCGCACCCGGCCGCGCGGCGCGCGCCGACGCGTCCGGGTCGTTGCGGGCGCGGCTCGCGGCCGCCGAGCGCGAGCTCGCCGCGGCCCTCGAGCGCGAGCGCCGCTGGCGGGCGATCGGCGAGTCGTCGATCGAGGGCGTGATGACCTTCGACGCGGTCCGCGACGCCGACGGGCGCGTCGTCGACTTCGAGTGGACCTGGTCGAACGCGGCCGCCGCGCGGGTCGTGGGCCCGCCGGTCGAGTGGTACCCGGGCCGCCGGATGCTCGAGGCGCTGCCGGGCAACCGGCCGTCGGGCCTGTTCGACGCATACGTCGGCGTGATGGAGACCGGCGAGCCGTGGTCGCGCGAACTGCGCTACCGGTACGACGGCATCGACGCCTGGGTGCGGCTGGTCGCGATCCGCGCCGGCGGCGGGCTCGCGGTGAGCTTCGACGACCTGACCGCGCGGCGCGACGCCGAGGACGCCAGGCGCCTCGCCGAGGCCGCGCGCGACGCGACCGAGCACCACTTCAGGTCGGCGCTGCGGCGCAGCGACGAGCGCTACGCCGCGCTCGCCGACAGCGTCCCGATGCCGGTGTGGTCGACCGACGCGACCGGACGGGTCGACCACCTGAACCGGCGCTGGACCGAGTACACCGGCCAGCCCGCGGAGGACGGCTGCGGCGACGGCTGGGCCGCGATGGTCCACCCGGACGACCGCGAGGGCGTGGCGGCGATCTGGGCGGCGGCGATCGCCGACGGGAGTGCCTACGTGGCGGAGTACCGGCTGCGGGCGGCCGACGGCAGCTACCGCTGGTACCAGTCGCGCGCGACCGCGCAGCGCGGCGCGTCGGGCGCCGTCGAGCGCTGGTACGGCACCTGCATCGACGTGCACGACGCGCACCGCGCGCGCGACGCGCTGGAACGCACGTCCGAGCGGTTGCGCGAGGCCGACCGCCGCAAGGACCGCTTCCTCGCGATCCTGTCGCACGAGCTGCGCAACCCGTTCGCGCCGATCCGCAACGCCGCGCGCGTGCTCGCGACCGAGGGCGCGACCGACGCGCAGCGGCACTGGGCGCGCCACGTGATCGCGCGCCAGGTCGCGCACGTGTCGCTGCTGCTCGACGACCTGCTCGACCTCGCACGCATCAAGCAGGGCAAGCTCGCGCTGCGTCGCGAGGCGGTGGCGCTGCGCGAGGTGGTCGACGCGGCGGTGGAGGTCGCGCGCCCGCTGATCGCCGCGCGGGGCCACGCGCTGCGCATCACGCTGCCCGAGCCGCCGCCGCGGCTCGAGGCGGACCCGCTGCGGCTGTCGCAGGTGCTCGCGAACCTGCTCACCAACGCGGCGAAGTACACCGACCCGGGCGGGCACATCGCGCTGACCGCCGCGGTCGACGCCGGCACGCTGCGGATCGCGGTCCGCGACGACGGGATCGGGCTGCCGGCCGACGAGAGCGCGCGGATCTTCGAGATGTTCTCGCAGGTCGAGTCGGCGAGCGGACGGGCCGACGGCGGGCTCGGCATCGGGCTCGCGCTGGTGCGCGGGCTGGTCGAGCTGCACGGCGGACGCGTGTCGGTGCGCAGCGGCGGGCCCGGGCTGGGCAGCGAGTTCGTGGTCGCGCTGCCGATGCGGGCCGGGCACGAGGCCGGCGCCGGCGCGCCCGAGACCGGTGCCGGCGCGTCTGGCGTCGAGGCAGGGGGCCGCGCGGGCTGAGCGCGCGCGCTCACCCCGTGCGCGGCATCCGCCAGGGCAGCATCAGCCGCACCGCGGCCGACGCGAACCGCGGCACGTTCAGCGTCTCGTGCATCGAGGTCACGCGTTCGCCGAGCAGCCCCGACTCGAGCACGGACCTCACGTAGAACGGCGTGTCCTCCAGCGTCTCGACGACGCGCGCGGGAACCGCGGGGTCGGTCCGCATCGAGCGGCCGATCCGCCACGCGGTGCGCGGCAGCGCCTGGCGCGGCGGCGCGTCGAACGGCTCGACCGAGCCGTCGCGCCCGAAGCGCAGCGCGAGCACGCGGTCGGCGCCGGCCTTCTGGCGCACGTCGTAGATCACCGCGGTCGAGCCGTCGCGCAGCGCCGCGCGCGACCAGTCCCACTCGACGAAGGGCCGGTCGATCGGCTCGTCGCCCTCGTTCGAGTCGAAGTACGCGTGGCCGCTCCAGCGCAGCGCCGGGTCGTCGAGCGCGACCTCGACGCGCGCGCGCGGCGCGATCGGCCCCCAGCGGTGGCGCGCGCCGTCGTCGAGCGGCGTCGAGAAGCGGCACAGGGCATCGGGAAACACGGTCACGCGGCCGCGCACGCGCTGCCCGAACGGCACCGCGCGCTCGTCGACGTCGAAGCACAGCCGCTCGCCGTCCCAGCGGACCGCGCTCGGGCCGATCTCGAAGCGTCGCGCGTCGCGCGCCACGCGTCGCCGGCCGCGCTCGGTCATCGTCCAGCGGCGCACGCCCTGCCCGTACAGGCAGACGTTCAGCGAGCAGTGGTCGTCGGGGTCGCCGGCGCCGCGCGCGTTCGCCCACGCGTAGTACGGCGAGAACACGCTGCCGACGAAGGCGATCAGCGTCAGGCCGTGGCGGCCGTCGTCGCTCAGCGCGTCGACGTACCACCAGAGATAGCCACCGCGTGGAACCGCCTGGTCGAAGCGAGGTGCGCCGTCAGGGCCTCGGCCGCCAGCCGGCCCGACATCGCGGCCATCGGCACGCCCGGCCCCGGGTGCACGCTGCCCCCCGCCAGCCACAGGCCCGGCAGACTGCTGCGCGACGAGGGTCGGCGGAACTGGGCCATCCAGCCGTGCGAGGCCCGGCCGTAGAGCGCGCCGCCCGTCGCCGGGAACAGCCGCTCGAAGTCGGCCGGCGAGGTCGTCGCCGAGTCGCCCGGCCGTCGCTCGAGCCGCAGCCCGCAGCGGGCCATCAGCGAGAAGGCGCGTCGTTCGCACTGCTCGATCTCCAGGGGTTCGAAGGGGCGCGCGTCGCCGAGCGCGGGGGCGTTGACCAGGCACAGCAGCCGCTCGGGCCCGGCCGGCGCCGCGCCGCCGCCGCGGTCCTGCGCGCAGACGTAGACGGTCGGCTTCGCCGGCAGCCGGCCGCGGCCGAACACGTCGGCGAACTCCGACGCGTAGTCGTCGTCGAAGAACACGTTGTGGCGGTCGGGCACGAAGCCGTCGGTGGCCACGCGCATCGACCAGGTGAGCGCCGACAGCGAGCGGGCCGCGCGCGGCACGGGCGCCGCCGCGCGACGCGCGGACCCGCCGAGCAGGCCCGCGGCGAGCGCGCCGACGTCGCCGTTGAACAGCACCGCGTCCGCCTCGAGCCGCTCGCCGCCGGCGAGCTCGACGCCGCGCGCGCGGCCGCGCTCGACGACGATCCGCGCCACGTGCGTGCCGCAGCGGATCGACGCACCGTGGCGACGCGCGACCCGCGCGAGCATCCGCGCGAGCTCGACCATCCCGCCGTCGACCGACCACACGCCGTCCATCTCGACCTGCGCGACCAGCACCAGCGTCGCGGGTGCGCGGAACGGCGAGGCGCCGCAGTAGGTCGCGTAGCGACCGAACAGCTGCCGCAGGCGCGGGTCGCGGAAGTGCCGGCCGAGCGATCGCCACAGGTCGGCGAGCGGGCCGAGCGCGGCCAGCGTCGCCAGGCCGCGGGGACCGAGATCGCCGACCATCCGCCAGAAGCCGGGCCGCGGCGACCGGATGTACGGGCCCTCGAGCGTCGCGTAGACGCGCCGGGCCTCGGCGCGGAACGCGTCGAAGCGGCGCGCCTCGCCGGGGCCGGCGAACGCGGCGATCGCGTCGCTCGAGCGTCGGGGGTCGGCGAACAGGTCCAGCGCGCCGCCCGCGCCCCACGCGTGGCGCGCGAGCACCTCGAGGCGCTCCGTGCGCAGCTCCGCGTCGAGCGAGGTGCCGGCCTGCGCGAGCAGCTCCTCGAACACCCAGCGCATGGTGAAGACGGTGGGCCCGCTGTCGATCCCGGCGCCGTCGACGACCACCTGCCGCAGCTTGCCGCCGGGCTCGGCGGCCCGCTCGAGCACGGTCACGTCGACGCCGCGCGACGCGAGCGACAGCGCGGCCGACAGCCCGGCGACGCCGGCGCCGACCACGAGCACGCGGGGCGGGGCGCTCATCGCGCCTCGAGCCGGCGACCGCGCCAGCTGCCGCGCGCGTCGTACGGCACGAAGCGCACGAACGCCGACTCGGAGAAGAACGCGCCCTGCGCGGACGCGCGGATCGCCGCCAGGTGCGCCCCGGTGCGTGCGTACGCGTCCATCGCCGGCACGCTCTCCCAGACGCTGAAGGTCGCCTGGCGCAGCAGCGGGGCCTCGCCGACGCCGGCGGCGACCAGGCAGCCGCGAGCGGCCTCGAGTTCGCGCTCCGCGGCCGGCTCCATCCGCCAGAACGCCCGTGCACGCGACGGCCGGATCGACGCGCGGGTGAGCGCCGCGATCGGGTCGTCGCCCGGCGGCTCGACCACGACCTCGAAGCGGTGGCCCGACCAGCTGCCGCGGCTCGTGCACGCGCGCAGCTTCACGCTGAAGTGCTCGCGCGCGCGGCGCCGCCACGCATCGAACGGTCCCGTGTCGGCGAGGAAGGCGTCGGCGCAGGCATCGTCGTCGAACTCGCAGAACAGGCCCTGGATCGTCGCGCTCGGCGTCACGCCGAAGCCGCCGCCCTCGCCGCTGCCGAGCACCTTGACGAAGCGCAGCCCCCGGGCGCCCCGCACCGCCCGCCGCCCGAGCACGAAGCGCGACCAGCCCCAGGCGCGCGATGCGGGCACGAGGTCGGCGAGCGCGAGCACCGCGACCCGCGCGCCGGGCGCGCGCGCATCCGGCGCGGCCGACGGCGCGACGCCCGTCACCGGAGGCACCCCCGCTAGCGCTCGCCCGTGCCGTCGGGCGTGTAGTCGCCCAGGCCGTACCGGCGCAGCTTCACGTACAGGCTCTGGCGGGACAGGCCGAGCATCTCGGCCGCCGCGGCCCGGTTGTCGCGGGTCAGCTGCAGCGCCGCCTCGATGCACAGCTGCTCGATCAGGTCGGTCGTTTCCCCGACGATGTCCTTCAGCGGCACCCGCCCGACCAGCTCGGTCAGCTGGCCGACGGTGCGCTGCAGGCCGGCCGAGCTGCGGCCCTCGGCCGGCAGGCGCCGGCCGACGTCGCGGATCGTGAAGCCGAGGCACGCGTGCTCGCCCGGCACCGACGCGGCCGAGATCTCGACCGTGGTCTCGCCGCCGAAGCGGCCCCGCATCACCGTCGGGAACAGCCGCACCGCGTCGTTCTGCCGCAGCGTCGCGATCAGCACGCCGAGATCGACGCCGGCGCGCCCGAGCCAGCGGTCGAGCGGCTCGCCGAGCACCTGCTCGGTCGAATCCATCTGGGCCATCGTCGCGAAGCTCTCGTTCGCGTAGAGCACGCGGCCCGACGCGTCGGTGACGACCAGCGCGTCGGGCGCACGATCGACCGCGGCGAGCACCGAGCGGCGCGTCGGCAGGCCCGGATCGTCGGCCGAGACCGCGGGCGGGGCGACGCGCACCAGGTACAGGGTCGTGCTGTCCTGGCGGAACATCGACGCCGCGACCGCGGCCTCCGTCCCTGAGCCGGCGAGCACCAGGCGGACGTCCTCCCCGGTCCGGCCGGCGCGCGTCGCGTCGAGCAGCGCCTGCAGCCCGGCACGGCCGGCCGGGGCGAAGCAGTCGGACAGGACGCGGCCGATCAGCTTGCGGGCCGACTCGTCGAGCACCCGCGCCGCGGCCGGATTCGCCTCGACGATCTTCAGCGACGACGCGTCGACGATCAGCACCGCCTCGGCGACCGCCTGGAACAGCGCGCGGTACCGCGTCTCGAGCTGGCGCAGCCGCAGGTAGTCGCGCTCCATCGACTGCTGCGCGGCGATCAGGCGCTGCTGGATCGTCGCGAGCGGGCGCATGTCGCGGCCGATCGCGACCACCTGGCCGGCGGGCCCGGCCTGGATCGCCGAGTACATCATCGGCACGTCCGGACCCTTCGGCGACGGATGGTTGACGTGGCGCCAGCGCTGCGACGCGAGCCCGCCGGGCTCGCTCAGCAGCGCCTCGACCTTGGGCCGGCTCTCGACGGTGACGGTCTCGGTCCAGGCCCGTCCGATCCAGTCCAGGTGCTTCAGGTCGCCGAGGTCCGCGCTTCCGATCGACACGTCGCGGATCACGCCCTTGTCGTCCACCAGCAGCGCGACGTCGGCCGCCGCGGCGATCAGCGACGCCGTATCCGCCGCGCCGAGCGTGGCGAACGCATGCTGGAAGGCTTCGGGTCTGTTCACTGAACGGGGAGGAAAGTCGGGCGTGGCGGGCGGGTTGCGCCTCGTTCCGGCCCGGTTCGGGCGCCGGTCCATGGCGGCCTCGCGCTCTCAGGCTAGTTCCGGGCCTCGCATTCGCGCGCTCGCGCCGCGACGTACGCTTCGGCCCGCTCGACGGCCTGGCGGGCGTCGGTCGCGGTGAAGTCGGCGCCCACCTCGGGCGCCAGCTCCGGCCGGACGATCAGGATCGGACCGCCGACCATGACGCCCACCTGCGGATTGCGGGAGGCGCGGCGCAGGCCGAGGATAACCGATCCCAGCACGTCGGCATGGCCGTCGGTGCCGACCGACAGGCCGATCAGGTCGAACCACTCGCTGCGCACCAGGGCGGCCAGGTCGCCTTCGCTGGCGCACGGATCGGACCACACGTCCCAGCCCGCCCGGCGGAAGAATTCGGACACCATCAGCAGCCCGAGCGTGTGCTGGGAGCCGGGCGGGGCCGCGAGCAGCGCACGTCGCGGCGCGGGCGGCCGCGCCGCCCACGCGACCGGCAGCTGCGGCGCGAGCTCGAAGACCAGGTTCTGCAGCCGCCACAGGCCGAGCGTGACCTGCGCGAAGTCGCAGTCGTCGTCCTCCCACATCTTGCCGAGCCGGCGCGCGGCCGGGGCGATCAGCCCGAGGTAGACCTGCTCGAGCCCGATGCCGCGCTCGCGCAGCGCGCCGACGAAGCCGGCGCAGGCCTCGACCTCGTCGCGCAGCAGCAGCGTGGTGAAGCCGTCGACGTCCTCGCGGTCGAGCACGTCGGTGTCCTCGTCGTCCCGGTCGGCCGCGGCGACGCCGTTCGGCCGGTGGGCGAGCATCAGCCTCGGGATGATCTCGGTCTCGATCGTCCGCTGCAGCCAGAGCCGGGACTCGCCGTCGTCGGCGAGCGAGGGGGCGTGGCATCCGCCGGAGTGATGCGGTTCCGCCGCGGCGTGTCGACTGCCTGCGGGTCCGTCCTCGTTCGACCGTTCCATGTGCCCTCCCTCGGCGGGCCGTCGCGTCGCGGACCCTCGAGGGGCCCGGATCGCCGCGTCGACCCCGCGTTCTCGTCTTCCGGTGGACGGAGCCGAGGCTCGCACGGCGCGCGGGCCGCGTGGCACGGGTATCCCCATTCAGCACCGGCAGTGTCCCGGTCAACCTCGCGCAGTGTCAAGTCGAGGAGACGTCGAGGACAGCCCAGGTCAAAATCTAGTGTCACCTCGTCGTTACGTCAAGCGAGATTGACAGATGTGTCGGGCCGGGTCTAGATTGGGCCCATGAGCGAAAAAAATACGCGTGCGAGCGGGGGAGCGCACGGGCCCGGGCCCGGCATCCGTCCCCCCTTGTACACCCCCGAGGAGCGCCGACGCCGGGACGAATCGTCCTGGACAATCGTGCAGGGGGTGCTCGCGCCGCTGCAGTTCCTGGTGTTCCTGGTCAGCCTCGGGCTGGTGCTCCGCTTCCTCGCGACCGGTGAGGGCCAGACCGCGGCGACGGTGTCGATCGTCGTGAAGACCCTCGTGCTCTACACGATCATGGTCACCGGCAGCCTCTGGGAGAAGGACGTCTACGGCGTGTACCTGTTCGCGCCGGCCTTCTACTGGGAGGACGTGTTCAGCATGGCGGTGCTCGCGCTGCACACCGCCTACCTCGTCGCGCTCGCCACCGGCTGGCTCGACGCGCGCGGCCAGATGATGCTCGCGCTCGCCGCGTACGCGACCTACGTCGTCAACGCCGGGCAGTTCCTGCTGAAGCTGCGCGCCGCGCGGCTCGACGCGGCGCGGCAGGCCGCGGGCACCGCGGGAGCGGCCGCGTGAACGCGCGCATCCCGATCGCGGTCGAGGCCGCCGGTTGCGCGACGCCCGAGGTGCGCCACGAGCGCGGCCAGCGCGAGGTGTTCTGCGGGCTCACCGGCATCGTCTGGCTGCACCGCCGGATCCAGGACGCGTTCTTCCTGGTCGTCGGCTCGCGCACCTGCGCGCACCTGATCCAGTCGGCCGCCGGCGTGATGATCTTCGCCGAACCGCGCTTCGCGACCGCGATCATCGACGAGCGCGACCTCGCCGGGCTCGCCGACGCCCAGGCCGAGCTCGACCGGGTGGTGGTGCGGCTGCTCGAGCGCCGGCCCGACGTGAGGATGCTGTTCCTCGTCGGCTCGTGCCCGTCCGAGGTGATCAAGCTCGACCTCGCGCGCGCCGCGTCGCGGCTGTCGCAGCGCTTCGCGCCCTCGTGCCGCGTGCTCGCGTACTCGGGCAGCGGGATCGAGACCACCTTCACGCAGGGCGAGGACGCCTGCCTCGCCGCGCTGGTGCCGACGATGCCCGCGGCCGCGACCGACGCGCCCGCGCTGGTGGTCGCCGGCGCGGTCGCCGACATCGTCGAGGACCAGTTCCGGCGGCTGTTCGACGCGCTCGGCATCGGCCCGGTGGGTTTCCTGCCGGCGCGGCGCTCCGACGAGTTGCCGGCGGTCGGTCCCGGCACGCGCGTGCTGCTCGCGCAGCCGTTCCTCGCCGACACCGCGCGCGCGCTCGAGGCGCGCGGCGCGACGGTGCTGCGCGCACCGTTCCCGTTCGGCGAGGAGGGCACCACCGGGTGGCTGCGCGCCGCGGCCGACGCGTTCGGCGTGCCCGCCGGGCGCTTCGAGCAGGCGGTCGCCGCGCCGCGCGAGCGCGCGCGCCTCGCGCTCGCGCCGCACCGCGAGCGGCTCGCCGGCAAGCGCGTGTTCCTGTTCCCCGACTCGCAGCTCGAGCCGCCGCTCGCGCGCTTCCTCGCGCGCGAGCTCGGCATGGGGCTCGTCGAGGTCGGCACGCCCTACCTGCACCGGCAGCACCTGGCCGAGGAGCTCGCGCTGCTGCCGGAAGGCACGCGGATCACCGAAGGCCAGGACGTCGAGCGCCAGCTCGACCGCTGCCGCGCCGAACGGCCGGACCTGGTGGTCTGCGGGCTCGGCCTCGCGAACCCGCTCGAGGCGGAGGGCCTGACCACCAAGTGGTCGATCGAGCTGGTGTTCACCCCGGTCCACGGCTACGAGCAGGCCGCGGACCTCGCCGAGCTGTTCGCGCGGCCGCTGCGTCGCCGCGCGCTGCTCGCCGCCTGATCCCGAGGCCGCCATGCAGCTGACCCTCTGGACCTACGAAGGACCGCCGCACGTCGGCGCGATGCGCGTCGCGACCGCGATGCGCTCGCTGCACTACGTGCTGCACGCGCCGCAGGGCGACACCTACGCGGACCTGCTGTTCACGATGATCGAGCGGCTGCCGCGACGCCCTCCGGTGACCTACACGACCTTCCAGGCGCGCGACCTCGGCGCCGACACCGCGACGCTGTTCAAGGCCGCCGCGCGCGAGGCGTTCGAGCGCTTCGAGCCCGAGGCGATGCTGGTCGGCGCCTCGTGCACCGCGGAGCTGCTCCAGGACGACCCCGGCGGCCTCGCGAAGGCGCTCGACCTGCCGGTGCCGGTGGTGCCGCTGGAGCTGCCCGCGTACCAGCGCAAGGAGAACTGGGGCGCGGCCGAGACCTTCTACCGGATCGTCCGCGCGCTCGTGCCGCCGGTGCGCCGCGCGCCCCGCGCCGACGGCGCGCGCGCGCGCTGCAACGTGCTCGGCCCGACCGCGCTGGGCTTTCGCCACCGCGACGACCTGCGCGAGGTGCTCGGCCTGCTGCGCGACCTCGGGATCGACGTGAACGTCGTCGCGCCCTGGGGCGCGAGCCCCTCGGACGTCGCGCGCCTGGGCGACGCCGACTTCAACGTGGTGATGTACCCCGAGACCGCGATGCAGGCCGCGCAGTGGCTGCAGCGCTCGATCGGCCAGCCGTCGACGAAGGTCGTGCCGATCGGGCACGGCGCCACGGTCGACTTCGTCCGCGAGGTCGCGGCGCTCGCCGGCGTCGACCCGGAGCCGGTGCTCGCGGCGAACGGCTCGCGTGCGCCCTGGTACGCGAAGTCGGTCGACTCGACCTACCTGACCGGCAAGCGCGTGTTCGTGTTCGGCGACGCGACGCACGCGGTCGCGGCCGCGCGCATCGCCTCGCGCGAGCTGGGCTTCGAGGTCGTCGGGCTCGGCACCTACCAGCGCGAGTTCGCGCGCGAGGTGCGCGACGCGGCGAAGGCGCTGGGCCTGGAGGCGCTGATCACCGACGACTACCTCGAGGTCGAGCAGCGGGTCGCCGAGCTGCATCCGGAGCTGGTGCTCGGCACGCAGATGGAGCGGCACATCGCCAAGCGCCTGGGCCTGCCCTGCGCGGTGATCTCGGCGCCGGTGCACGTGCAGGACTTCCCGGCGCGGCACGCGCCGCAGATGGGCTTCGAGGGCGCGAACGTGCTGTTCGACACCTGGGTCCAGCCGCTGATGATGGGCCTCGAGGAACACCTGCTGACGATGTTCCGCGGCGACTTCGAGTTCCACGAGGGCGCTGCGGCGTCGCACCTCGGGCGGACCGCGCCGGCCGCGCCGCTGGCCGCGGTCGCCCCCGCGCACCCGATCGCGCCGGCCGTGATCGAGCACGCTGCGCCGCTCGCGCCGCTCGCGCCGCTCGCGCCGCCGCGCGCCGACGTGCCGATCGCGCCGTCGCCGTCCGCGACGCCGTCGTCGCCGGTTCCGCCCGCGTCGTCGAGCGCCGAGGCCGCTGCGCGGCCCGCCGGCGCGACCTCGGCCGCCGCGCCGCCCACGGCCGCCGCGCCGCCCACGGCCGCGTCCTGGGCGGCCGACGCCGAGCGCGAGCTCCAGAAGATCCCGTTCTTCGTGCGCGGGAAGGCCCGCCGGAACACCGAGCGCTTCGCGCTGGAACGAGGCGTGGCGCTGATCACGGTGGAGACCCTGTATGACGCCAAGGCGCACTTCAGCCGCTGACCGCACGCCGGTGAACGTCGTCCTCGTGACGATGGACACCCACCTGTCGAGCGCGATGTCGCGCGCGTCGGTGGCGCTGCGTCGCGACCTGCCCGGGCTGTCGCTGCGCGTGCACGCCGCCTCCGAGTGGGCGGACCGCCCCGAGGCGCTCGAGCGCTGTCTCGCCGACATCGGCGCCGGCGACATCGTGATCGTCACGATGCTGTTCCTCGAGGACCACTTCCTGCCGGTGCTGCCCGCGCTGAAGGCGCGCCGCGACGCCTGCGACGCGATGGTCTGCGCGATGTCCGCGCCCGAGGTCGTCAAGCTGACGCGGCTCGGCCGCTTCACGATGGACGGCTCGACCGGCGGCCCGCTCGCGCTGCTCAAGCGGCTGCGCGGCGGCGGCAAGCCGGGTGCGCCGGCGAGCGCCGGCGCGCAGCAGATGAAGATGCTGCGCCGGATCCCGCAGCTGCTGCGCTTCGTGCCCGGCACCGCGCAGGACGTCCGGCAGTACTTCCTCACGCTGCAGTACTGGCTCGGCGGCTCCGAGGAGAACGTCGCGAACCTGGTGCGCGGCCTCGTCGACCGCTACGCGGACGGCCCGCGCAAGGGCCTGCGCGGCACGGTGAAGCCGGGCGCGCCGGTCGAATACCCGGAGGTCGGCGTCTACCACCCGCGGATGAAGGGCCGGATCGCGGCCGACGCGGACGCGCTGCCGCGGCTCAAGGGCGAGGGCCTGCCGAAGGGCCGCGTCGGCCTGCTGCTGATGCGCTCGTACCTGCTCGCCGGCAACGCCGCCCACTACGACGGCGTGATCGCGGCGATGGAGGTGCAGGGCCTGCAGGTCGTGCCGGCGTTCGCGTCGGGCCTCGACTCGCGCCCGGCGATCGAGCGCTTCTTCACCAGGGACGGTCGCGCGACCGTCGACGCGGTGGTGTCGCTGACCGGCTTCTCGCTGGTGGGCGGCCCCGCCTACAACGACGCGCGCGCCGCCGAGGCGACGCTCGCCGCCCTCGACGTGCCCTACGTCGCCGCGCACCCGGTCGAGTTCCAGACCCTCGACCAGTGGGGCGCGTCCGACCGCGGCCTGCTGCCGGTCGAGAGCACGATCATGGTCGCGATCCCGGAGCTCGACGGCGCGACCGGCCCGACGGTGTTCGGCGGCCGCGGCGGTGCCCCGGGCAGGACCTGCACCGGCTGCGAGAAGCGCTGCACGTTCGACGCCGCGCACGACGAGCGCGACATGCGCGAGTGCTCGGAGCGCACCGCGATGCTCGCCACGCGGGTCGCGCGGCTGGTCGCGCTGCGCCGCGCGGAGCGCGCCGAGCGCAAGGTCGCGATGGTGCTGTTCGACTACCCGCCGGGCTCGGGCAACTGCGGCACCGGGGCGCACCTGGCGGTGTTCGAGTCGCTGCACGCGACGCTGGTCGCGATGAAGGCGCAGGGCTACACCGTCGGCGAGCTGCCCGGTACGCCCGACGCGCTGCGCGCACGCATCCTCGAAGGCAACGCGTCGCTCCACGGCACGCCGGCGAACGTGCACGCGAAGGTGCCCGCCGACGAGCACGTCCGGCGCGAGCGCTGGCTGCGCGAGATCGAGGCGCAGTGGGGCCCGGCGCCGGGCCGGATCCAGACCGACGGGCGCTCGATCTTCGTGCTCGGCGAGCGCTTCGGCAACGTGATGGTCGGCGTGCAGCCCGGCATGGGCTACGAGGGCGACCCGATGCGGCTGCTGTTCGAGCGCGGCTTCGCGCCGACGCACGCGTTCTCGGCGTTCTACCGCTGGCTGCGCGAGGACTTCGGCGCGCACGCGGTGCTGCACTTCGGCACGCACGGCGCGCTCGAGTTCATGCCCGGCAAGCAGTCCGGCATGACCGGCGCGTGCTGGCCCGACCGGATGATCGGCGAGCTGCCGAACCTGTACCTGTATGCGTCGAACAACCCGTCCGAGGGCACGATCGCGAAGCGCCGCGCGGGCGCGACGCTGATCAGCTACCTGACGCCGCCGATCGCGCAGGCCGGCCTGTACCGCGGCCTGCTCGAGCTGAAGGAGGCGGTCGGCACCTGGCGCGCGCTCGAGCCCGACGCGCCCGACGCGAGCCGCGCCGACATCGCCGCGGCGATCCAGGCGCAGGCCGCCGCGATGGAGCTCGCCGACGCCGGGCCCGCGTGGCCGCTGCGCGACGAGGACCCCGCGCGCGCCGCCGAGGCGCGGATCCTCGCGCTGCAGACCGCGCTGCACGAGCTCGAGGGCACGCTGATCCCGCACGGGCTGCACGTGGTCGGGCGTACGCTCGACGCCGCGCAGCGCCTGGACATGCTCGCGTCGATCGCCGAGTCCGCGATCGACGCCCCGGTGCCGCCGCGCGAGGCGATCGCGGCGATCGTGGCAGGCGCGACGCCCGAGCTCGCGCTCGAGGCCGCCGGACGGCCGCACGACGACCCGACCCTCGCGCGGCTGGCCGAGCTGCGCGACACCGACCGGCTGCTGCGCGAGGACACCGAGATCGACGGCATCCTGCGCGCGCTCGACGGGCGCTGGCTGCGGCCGGCGCCCGGCGGCGACCTGCTGCGCAACCCGGCGGTGCTGCCGACCGGCCGCAACCTGCACGGCTTCGACCCGTTCCGCATCCCCAGCGCGTGGGCGGTCCGCGACGGCGCCGCACAGGCCACGCGGCTGCTCGAGCGGCACCTGCAGGACGGCCACGCGCTGCCCGAGTCGATCGCGATCGTGCTCTGGGGCACCGACAACCTGAAGACCGAGGGCGGACCGATCGCCCAGGCGCTCGCGCTGATGGGCGCACGGCCGCGCTTCGACACCTACGGCAGGCTCGCCGGCGCGACGCTGATTCCGCTGGCCGAGCTCGGTCGGCCCCGGATCGACGTGCTGATCACGCTGTCGGGCATCTTCCGCGACCTGATGCCGCTGCAGATCCGGCTGCTCGCCGAGGCCGCGTGGCTCGCCGCGTCGGCCGACGAGCCCGAGGAGATGAACTACGTCCGCAAGCACGCGCTCGCCTACGTCGCCAGGCACGGCTGCGACCTCGAGACCGCGGCGCTGCGCGTGTACGGCAACGCCGACGGCGCCTACGGCTCGAACGTCAACATGATGGTCGAGAACGGGCGCTGGGACGACGAGGACGAGCTCGCCGAGACCTACACGAAGCGCAAGGGCTTCGCGTACGGCCGGGCCGGCAGGCCGAGCCGCCAGGCGGCGCTGCTCGACAGCCAGCTCGCCGACGTGCGCCTCACCTACCAGAACCTCGACTCGGTCGAGCTCGGCGTGACCACCGTCGACACGTACTTCGACACGCTCGGCGGCATCAGCCGCGCGGTGCGGCGCGCGAAGGGCGGCAGCGACGTGCCGGTCTACATCGGCGACCAGACCCGCGGCGACGGCACGGTGCGCACGCTGTCCGAGCAGGTCGCGCTCGAGAGCCGCACGCGGATGCTGAATCCGAAGTGGTACGAGGGGATGCTGTCGCACGGCTACGAGGGCGTGCGCCAGATCGAGGTCCACCTGACCAACACGATGGGCTGGTCGGCGACGACCGGTCAGGTCCAGCCCTGGGTGTACCAGCAGCTGACCCAGACCTTCATGCTCGACCCCGAGATGCGCGAGCGCCTCGCGCGGCTGAACCCGCAGGCGTCGGCGAAGGTCGCCAGCCGACTGCTCGAGGCGAGCGAGCGACAGTACTGGAAGCCCGACGCCGCGACGCTCGATGCGTTGCGCCGCGCCGGCGAAGAGCTCGAGGATCGACTCGAGGGCATCACCGAAGGATCCCCCGCATGAACTACGCGTCCGTCCCCGTCTCCGAGATCCGGCGAACGCGCCGCGACGACGGCGAAGGCAGTGTGCAGGTCCAGCTCGACCCCGACCTGAAGATCGACACCGCGAAGGTGTTCGCGGTCTACGGAAAGGGGGGCATCGGCAAGAGCACGACCTCGTCGAACCTGTCGGTCGCCTTCTCCAAGCTCGGCAAGCGCGTGCTGCAGATCGGCTGCGACCCGAAGCACGACTCCACCTTCACGCTGACCAAGAAGCTGCAGCCGACGGTCATCGACGTGCTCGAGTCGGTGAACTTCCACACCGAGGAGCTGCGCGTCGAGGACTTCGTCGTCGAGGGCTACAACGGCGTGATGTGCGTCGAGGCGGGCGGCCCGCCGGCCGGCACCGGCTGCGGCGGCTACGTGGTCGGCCAGACGGTCAAGCTGCTGAAGGAGCACCACCTGCTCGAGGACACCGACGTGGTGATCTTCGACGTGCTCGGCGACGTGGTGTGCGGCGGCTTCGCCGCCCCGCTTCAGCACGCGGACCGCGCGCTGATCGTCGCGGCCAACGACTTCGACTCGATCTTCGCGATGAACCGCATCGTGCAGGCGATCGGCGCGAAGGCGAAGAACTACAAGGTGCGCCTCGGCGGCGTGATCGCCAACCGCAGCGCCGCCACCGACCAGATCGACAAGTACAACGATCGCACCGGCCTGAAGCTGGCCGCGCACCTGCCGGACCTCGACGCCATCCGCCGCAGCCGGCTGAAGAAGTGCACGCTCTTCGAGATGGAATCCACGCCCGAGATCGAGGCGGCGCAGCGCGAGTACCTGCGCCT
>Ga0116191_1001074_pt1 | contig 22668 bp, 17 predicted proteins | sample AD_UKC111_MetaG_FD_89897 | JGI IMG/M metagenome (GOLD analysis project Ga0116191, IMG submission 89897) | Active sludge microbial communities of municipal wastewater-treating anaerobic digesters from Hong Kong - AD_UKC111_MetaG | ecosystem: Engineered > Bioreactor > Anaerobic > Digestate... | reverse complement strand
GTCGGCGTGCAGCTGGTCGGGCGCTTTGCCGATGACGCCACGGTGTTGCAACTGGCTGCCGACATCGAGCGCGCGATGCCCTGGTTCGACCACGTCGCGCCGCTCTGAGGCCGGCCGGCGCGCCTGATGCGGCGCGCCGACCGCGCGGTCATGGCACGGCTCTTTGTGTCGGGGCGCGCCTCACCGCCCCGCGGCCTCGGCATCGACGGCCTGCTGCACCGCCTGGTAGAACGCCTCGCGCGCCGCCGACTGCGGGTTGCCCGCCGCGCCGGCCTTGTCCCAGTCGGAATTGGTCACGATGACGAGCTGGCGCCTGGGGTCGATGAAGATGCCCTGGCCAAAGATGCCGCGCGCGGTGAAGCTGCCATCGTCATAGGTCCACCACTGATAGCCATAGCCGCGCCCCGGCGTGCCGATGTCGGCCTGCTTGTGCGTGGCCTCGTGCAGCCAGCCTTCGAGCACCAGCGGCTCGCCGCCCACCTTGGCGCCCTCCAGGATGAACTGGCCAAAGCGCGCGTAGTCGCGCGGCGTGGCCTGGATGCAGCAGCCGCTGATTTCCTTGCCGGTCTTGGACAGCAGCCAGGTCGCCTCCTGCTCCATGCCCACGGGTTGCCAGATTTTCTCTTGCAGGTATTCGGCCAGCGGCTTCTTGATGGCGGCCATCAGCATCACGCCCACCAGGTTGGTCTCGCCCGTGCTGTAGTTCCAGCGCGTTCCGGCCGGGGCCGCGCGCGGCAGCTTGCGCATGTAGCTGACCAGCGCGTCCACACCCGGCTCGGGCACGTGGTTGTTGAAGCGCGCCACGTCGGACTTGGGATCGTCATAGTCCTCGTTCCAGGCGACGCCCGAGGTCATCGTCAGCAACTGGCGCACGCTCACGTCGTCGTAGGCCGAGCCCTTCATGTCCGGCAGGTAGTCGCTCACCTTGTCGTCCATGCTCTTGATCAGGCCGTCCTTCAGCGCCGCGCCCACCAGGGTGGAGGTGAAGGACTTGGCGACCGAAAAGCTGGTCCAGCGCCCGCTGCCGTCAAAGCCCAGGCCGTAGCGCTCCAGGCGCAGCTTGCCGCCTTGCACGATCAGCAGGGCCGCGCCGTGCTGGCCGGCCAGATAAGCATCCACGTCCACCGCCAGCTTGAGCGGCGCGCCCTCGGGCAGCGGCCGCGGCGAAGGCCCGGGCAGCGCGGTGTGCCACTTGGCCAGCAGCGGGATGCGGTCCATGGCGCGAAAGGCCGCATCGCGCTGCGACTGGCTCCAGAACAGGATGTTGCGGTTGGTCGGCACCGTGGCCAGCAGCCCGCGCGTTTCCTTGTCCAGGCTGAACCAGCCGGCGACGGCGGCAATGACCAGCACGACCAGCGTGCCGAGGGTGAGCTTCTTCCATGTTTTCAAGCGCGTGCTCCTTGTTGACTTGCGGATGTTAGAAGAAACAGCCGGACGCAGAGGACGCAAAGATGACGCAGAAGGCGCAAAAAAAGAAAATTCAAATGGATTCCTTTTGCGTCCTTTGCGAATCCTTTGCGTCCTCTGCGTCCGGTTTTCTGGCTCCCAAATTTTCAGGACTTGTCCGACACGCCCGCCGACTCGAAGCTGGCCATCTCGTTCAGGATGGAGCAGGCCGACACCAGCAGCGGCCAGGCCAGCGCGGCGCCGCTGCCTTCGCCCACACGCAGGGCCAAGTCCAACAACGGTTCCGCATTCAGCAATTGCAGCAGCCGCGCGTGGCCGCGCTCATCCGAGCGGTGCGCAAACACGCAGCGCTGCAGCACGTGCGGTGCGATCCGGCTGGCCGCCAGCACGGCGGCAGTGGCGATGAAGCCATCGACCACGATCACGCGCCGCTCGGCTGCCGCCTGCAACGCACTGCCGACCATGGTGGCGATCTCGAAGCCGCCCAGCGCGGCCAGTGCCGCCAACACGTCGGTCGCACCGGCGTTGGCCGCCAGCGCCTGGCGCAGCACGGCGGTCTTGCGCGCGATGCCCGCCGCGTCGAGCCCGGTGCCCGCGCCCGTGACGTCGGTCACGTCCACGCCGCCCAGTCGCGCCACCAGCAGCGCGGCGGCGCTGGTGTTGCCGATGCCCATCTCGCCCAGCAGCAGGGCGTTGCCGGGCAAGGCGCGCACGATGTCCACGCCGTTTTGCAGCGCCTGCGCGCACTGCGCCGGTGACATGGCGGGGCCGGCGCTGCAGTCGGCCGTGCCGTGGGCGATCTTGCGGCTCAGGAGGCCGGGTGCCGGCGCAAAGTCGCCGCGCACGCCGCAGTCCACCACGCTCAGGGCAATGCCGTGCTGGCGCGCCAGCACGCTGACCAGCGCGCCGCCGGCCAGAAAGTTGCCCACCATCTGCCGGGTCACGTCGCTCGGATAGGCCGACACGCCGCGCGCGGCAATGCCGTGGTCGGCGGCAAACACCAGCAGCTGCGGCTGCGCAAGATGCGGCTCGGTCGTGCCCAGGATCTGGCCCAGCCGCTGCGCCAGTGCCGCCATGCGGCCCAGGGCGCCCTGCGGCACGGTCTTGCGGTCGATCTTGTGGCGCAGGGCGGCCACCAGTGCGGCATCATGCAGGTCGTCGATGGATGGAAGAGAAAGCGCCGTCATATGTCCGATTCAGTGCACGCCGCCGCGCGGCAAGGATTTGAAAAACACGCCGACGCTTACGCGCGTGGGCGGCCCGACTATCCGGCCGCGCTGGGCGGCTGGCTGCGCGATGCGCTGGGCCTGGGCCTCGGGCGCGTGGTGGCCGACGTGGGTGCGGGCACGGGCAAGTTCACGCCGCTGCTGACGGCCACCGGGGCGCAGGTGATCGCTGTCGAGCCGGTGGATGCCATGCGCGCGCAGCTGGCCGCCGCGCAGCCCGCCGTGCGCGCTCTGCCCGGCACGGCCGATGCGCTGCCGCTGGCCGATGCGGCGCTGGACGCCATCGTCTGCGCGCAGGCCTTCCACTGGTTTGCCACGCGCGCCGCGCTGGATGAATTTGCGCGCGTGCTCAAGCCCGGCGGCCGGCTGGGCCTGGTGTGGAACGTGCGCGACGAGTCGGTGGACTGGGTGGCCGAGCTCACGCGCATCGTCACGCCGCACGAAGGCGACGCGCCGCGCTTTCACAAGGGCAGCTGGCGCCAGGCCTTTCCGCACCCCGCCTTCGGTCCCCTGCAAGAGAGCGTGTTCGCCTACACGCACGAAGGCCCACCGCAGCAGGTCATCGTCGATCGCTTCATGTCGGTCAGCTTCATTGCGGCGCTGCCCGAGCGCGAACAGGCGCGGGTGCGCGCGCAGATCGAGGACCTGATTGCCTCGCACCCCGCGCTGTGCGGGCGGCAGATGCTCCAATTTCCATATCACACGCGGGCCTTTGTCTGCGTGCGTCATTGAACCTGGAGACGGCAGTTGGACGCACTTGCCAGTGCCGTGATCGGTGTGCCAGGCAAGGCGCGCCGACGCGGCGGGCTGTTGCCCGCAAGGAGAAGCAACGCGGCATGGCGCACCGAGCGCGGTGCTGGCGAGTGCGTAGCGCTGTCACCCCACGGGTGAGTCGCAACGAAGCAGACAGGTCCAATGTCCATGCGGCTCTCGTGATGTTTGAAAGCGGTCAACTGCCGTTTCCAGGTTGAAGCAGGGATTGGAGCACGCCGGGCGCAAAGGCGCGCTCGATCTCATCGGCCAGGCCGTCGAACACCGCGTCCAGCGCGGGCGCGCCGGCACCAAACAAGGCGCGCAGCACGGCGGCATCCTCGAACAGGCCGTGCAGGTACACGCCCAGCACGTTGCCCGCGCCGTTTTGCCAGGCCAGGCCCGCCATCACCTCGCGCGCCACATCGCCCTTGGCGGCCAGGGCCGGGTGCTGCACCGTGCGGCCGCTGTGGATTTCGTAGCCTGATACGGTCACGCTCGACAACGCCGACCAGGCCCCTGCGAGCGTGCCAAATCGCTGCGTGGCGTGGCGCACGGTCTTGTCAAGCTCGAAGCGCGTGACCAGCGGCAGCAGGCCCAGCCCCGGCCCATTGCAGAAATCACCCCCACGCTCCACCGCTGCGCGTGTTGCGCTGCCCTCCAAGGGGGCCGCGTTTTCGCCTTGGGGCGGCCCGGCGGCGAAAACCGGCTCCACGCCGTGCACATCAATCAGCGCCTCGCCCAGCATCTGCAAGCCGCCGCAGATGCCCAGCACGCGCCCGCCGCGCGCCGCGTGTGCGGCAATGGCCGCGTCCAGCCCTTGCGCGCGCAGCCAGGCCAGATCGGCGGCGGTGGCCTTGCTGCCGGGCAGGATAATCCAGTCGGCGCGCGCCAGCGCCGCCGGGTGGCGCGCCCAGGTCAAATGCACGCCGGGCACGTTCTTGAGCGGCTGGAATTCGTCCAGGTTGCTGATGCGGGGGTAGGCGACGATGGCGATGCGGATTGAGGACGCTGGCCCCCATCCCGGCCGTCCCCCAGAGGGGGAAGGAGAAAGACCCTCACCCCTGCCCTCTCCCGCCAGCGGGAGAGGGAGCAAAGCCGCGGCGGGGTGGGCGGACGCCGGTCTTGCTCCCTCGTCCCTCTGGGGAGAGGGCTGGGATGAGGCGCACGATGCGTTCCGCGCAGCGGGCTGTTCGCTCCCTCTCCCGCTGGCGGGAGAGGGTTGGGGTGAGGGTACGGCGCGCCTCTCGTCAAACACGCCATCTTCCTCCGGCAGCCCATGTCCAAAGCGCATCGGCACCACCGCCACCGTGGGCACGCCGGTCAAGGCCTGCAACTGCTCGGGCGCGGGCGCCAGCAGGCTGGCATCACCACGAAATTTGTTCAGCACGAAGCCGCGGATGCGCGCGCGATCTTCTTCAGCCATCAATGCCCAGGTGCCGTACAGGTGGGCAAACGCGCCGCCGCGGTCGATGTCGGTCACCAGCAGGCAGCGCGCGTCGGCATGGCGCGCCACGCGCAGGTTCACCACGTCGCTGGCCGTCAGGTTGATCTCGGCCGGCGAGCCCGCGCCTTCGATCACCACCACGTCGTTTTCGGCGCGCAAGGCGTCGAGCGCGGCGGCGATCTGCGGCCACACGCGCTCGCTGCGCCCGCGCCAGGGCAGGGCCGACAGCTCGCGGTCGACCTGACCCAGCAGCACCACCTGGCTGCGCGTGTCGGCCTCGGGCTTGAGCAGCAGCGGGTTCATGCGCACGTCGGGCACGGCGCGTGCGGCCAGGGCCTGGAAATACTGGGCGGAGCCGATTTCACCGAGGATGTGGCCGCCACGCTCCCCTGCTGCGCATGGTGCGCTGGCCTTGCAGGCCGCAGAGCTGTCAGAGCCAGCTCCTCTTCGGGCTGTCCAGGCTCGCGCAGGCGAGCCCGGAGCCGCAGCCCTCAGCCCCGAGGGGGCCGCACCCCGCCTTGGGAGCGGCCCGGCGGCGGGGTGGCCCCCGCCGCCGTCGCCTGCCTCGCTGGGCGAAACAGCCCCATCAGCGCCCGCCACAACCCTGGCGTTGTTGCTCATGTTCTGCGCCTTGAATGGCGCGACCTTCAGGCCCTGGTTGGCGTAGTGCCGGCACAGGGCCGTGGCGATCCAGCTCTTGCCGGCGCCGCTGCTGGTGCCCAGCACCATCACGCAGCGCGCGGTCACTGGACAACCCTCCGAGCCGGGGAGCAATCCAGCGCGCTCACTGCCGGCACTCCGTGGCGCAGGGCCGCCAGCAGCGCGTCCTGCGTGGCGGGCGCGGCCACGGCCATGCGCACCCGACCGGGCAGGCCGAAGCTGGCACAGTCGCGCAGCTTGATGCCGTGGCGACGCAGCGCGGCCAATTCAGCTTCCAGCTTCAACAGGCCGCCATCGCCTGCCCAGTCTGCGCAAGATGCTACAAAAAAGTGGGCAATGCTGGGCTCCACGCGCCAGTCCAACGCGCGCAAGCCTTCGATCTGCCGCGCCTTCCAGCCGCGCAGCGTGGCGCGGCAGGCTTGCAGCCAGGTGCCGCAGCCGGGCGTGGCCCAGGCTTGCAGCAGCGCCACGCCGTGGGCCCCCAGCGGCCACGACGGAGCCAGGGCGTGCAGGCGCGCCCACAGCGCCGGCGCCACGACGCGCGGCGCAATGGCGTAGGCCGCGCGCACCCCCGTCAGGCCCAGCGCCTTGTTGGGTGTGAGCAGGCGCCACACGCGCTCTTGCGCCGCACCGTCCAGGCTCGGCGCCCCATCCAGCCGCAGGGGCTCGTAGGCCTGGTCGAGCACCAGCGTCTGGCTGCTGCGCAAGGCGGCCACGCGCTGGGGCAAGCCGGCATCCGCTTGGCCCAGCGGGCTGGAGGGCTCGCAGGCCCACAGCAGGCTGGCGCGCTGCGGCGCGTCGGTCATCGGCAGGCCGGCGGCCTGCGCGGCGCGCGCGTAGTCGCCATAGGCGTGCGCGGGCTGCCACACGGCCGCATCCGGCCCGGCCGTCAGCGCCACGGCCAGGCTGATGCGCTGGATGAACTCGCTGGCGCTGGCGGCCAGGACAATGCGATCGGTCGCCACGCCGTGCCAGGCGCCCAGCTGCCCGCGCAGTGCGGTGTAGGCCGGGTCGGGGTAGTGGCGCGCATCGGCATGTTGCAGCGCCTGCAGCGCCGTCGGCCAGGCGCCGCAGGGGTTGCCGTTGCTGGACAAATCGTGTCGCGGCACACCCATGGCATCGGGGCCGCCATGCAGGGGGGTCAACACGCGAAAACTCCTGAAATCATAGCTGGCGGCGCGCATCCGGAGCGCGCAAGCGGCTCATTTTGCATCAAGCCTTCATCCCGCAAGCATCAGCAGCAGGACCCCGCAGGTCAGCACGGAGGCGGCCATGGCGCAGCGCGAGCCGATGGCGCAGGCGCGCAAGGTGTCGGCCGGCGTCGGCACGCGGGCGCCGGGGTTGAGCGCGTACACGCCCGGCTTGCGCAACTGCACGCCCAGCGCCAGGGCCATGGCGGCCATGGGCCAGCCGCCGTTGGGCGAAGGCGTGCGCGCGGCCTCGGCCGGCAGGCGCGGCAGGCCCCGCAGCCCGCCCAGCAGCGCGATCAGCACCGCGGTGATGCGCGCGGGCAGCCAGGCCAGCACGTCGTCGGCACGGGCGGCCCATTTGCCGGCCCAGCTCCAGTCGCGCGCCACGCCATCCAGCCGGTGCACGCCGCTATAGCCCCACATGGCGTCGGCGGTATTGGCAAAGCGAAACAGCGCCGCCCCGGGCAGGCCCAACAGCGCAAACCAGAACAGCGGGGCCACCAGCGAGTCGTTCAGGTTCTCGGCCAGGCTCTCGATGGCGCTCTCGCGCAGCTCATGCCCGGACAGCTGGCTCACATCGCGGCTGACCAGCCGCGCCAGCTGCGCGCGGCCAGCGCCGAGCGACTCGCCCAGCGCGCGTTCCACCGCCAGCACCTCGTCGTGCAGCATGGCCCAGGCCAGCAAGGGCTTGAGGAACAGCGCGAGCGCCAGCGTCGCCAGCCATGCCGGCTGCTCCAGCACCCAGGCCTGCAGCAGCCAAGACAGCGCGAACACCGCGCTTGCCGCGCCGCACCAGGCCAGCGCCGCGCCCCAGAAGGTGCGCTCGTCCGACGGCTCCCGCGGCGCACCGGCCAACGGCGCCAGGCGCGCGCCGGCCCAGGACAGATAGCGACCCATCCACACCACCGGGTGCCAGCGCGCCGCCGGCTCGCCCAGCACGCGATCGATGGCCAGCGCCAGCGCCGGCGCGCAGGCCAGCAGGGCGACGTAGGCTTCGGGCGCGCCGCCCGTTCCGATCAGCATGGCCGCGCCTTGCTGCGGCGGCGGCGCGGCGGCGCGCTCAAGACGGCGCCGCCAGCAACTCGGTCAGCGCCGCGGGCTCCTGCACCAGGTCGGCCAGGGTGTGCTTGTCCAGCTCGGCATAAAACACCTTGAAGGCGCCGCTCAGGATGCCCGACAGCTTGCACGCCGGCGCAATGCGGCAGTGGTGGCTGAGATCGACCACCATGCATTCGACATACGCGGCGCTGCCCTCGCACAGGCGCACCACCTCGCCCAGACGAATCGACTCGGCCGGCTGCCCCAGCCGCAGGCCGCCGCCCTTGCCGCGCACCGTCTGCACCCAGCCGGCACGCCCCAGCAGATGCACCACCTTGGTCAGGTGGTTGGATGAAATGCCGTAGGCGGCGGCAATCTCGTCCACCGTGGCGCGGCGATCGGCTTGCACCGCCAGGTACATCAGCACGCGCAAGGCGTAGTCGGAAAAGGTGGTGACCCGCATCGGCGAAAATCACGCCCGGGCCGCCCTGCTGGCAACGCGGACTTGCGTTGCGGACGTGCGTGCCATGGCGTACATTAAAAGATGTATTCATTATGCATTTTTAGGACTGACTCGCAAGGTCCCTCATCATGACTTTTGTCGTTACCGAAGCCTGCATCCGCTGCAAATACACCGACTGCGTGGACGTTTGCCCCACCGACGCATTTCGCGAAGGCCCCAACTTCCTGGTGATCGAACCCGAGGACTGCATCGACTGCGCCGTCTGCGTGCCCGAGTGCCCCGTCAACGCCATCTATGCCGACGAGGATGTGCCCAAGGACCAGCTCGACTTCATCCCGCTGAACGAAGAACTGGCCAAGGGCTGGAAGACCATCTCGCGCAAGATCCCGGCCCTGCCCGACGCCGACGAGTGGGCCAAGGTCGGGCCAAAGCGCGAGCAACTGCAACGCTGATTTTCAAACTCTGCGCCATGCAATAGGGGCGCTTTGGACAGCCATGTCAAACCCACCCGGACACGACCACACCACCCCCGAGGCCATCTACGGCTTCGACGCGCGCGGCATCGCGCGGCGCTTTCGCCACTCGGCCATCTTCGGCGCGCTGGACGCGCTGAACCCCGGCGAGACCATGCGCTTCGTCAACGACCACGACCCGATCCCGCTGCTGGGCCAGCTGCAGGCGCGCTACGGCGAAGGCGTGCACATCGAATACCGCCAGCGCTCGCCCGAGGGCGTGGTGATCGACTTCGTGCGGCAGTAGCGATCACGCGGCGCCGCTTGCGGGCGGGCGGACCGTGCGCCTGCATCTGCGGGCACCCGAGGCGCGCATGACATGGCCCGCGGCCCGGCCGCTGCTCAGGCGCGATCCGGCTGCTGCCGGCGCGCCGCCAGCAGCGAGATGCGCGCCAGCCGGGCAATGACATCGCTCATGGCCGCCGCGGCCCGCTCGAACAGGGCGCCGTCGCTGGTGCGCATGATCGCCTCCAGCGTCTCGCTGAAGGCTTCCAGCGGCTTTTGCGCCTCCACCAGCAGATGCGCCGGCTGGTCGGCCGTGGCAGCAGCAGCGCCCGCCGCGTGGCCCTGGGCCCAGCCGGCCAGCAGGGCACGCGCGTCCTGGCCACCTTCGGCGATCGACACGCGCCCGCGCGCGACCACATCGTCGTCGGCCCGATCGGCGGACGGCGCCGCCGAACCCGGGGCCGACGGCAGCATCGCCTCGAGCAAGGCCGCGCTTTCCGGGTCGCCGATCGCGCGCAACCGCGCAGCCAGCGCGCGGTGCCGGCTGGCGATGGCCGTCTCGTGCTGGGCCAGCACCTCCTCCAGCGCCTTGGGCGAGCTCACCGTCAGATCGGGCAGGCGCACCGGGCGCCGCTCCTCGTGCCAGGCGCGGCGCCGAAAGCGGCGCAGCACGCCGGCGCGGCGCAGCTGCTCGGTGCCCAGTCGCTCGGCCTCGTCCCGCACGCGGGGGTCGGCCGCGCGCGCGGCCAGATAGCTGTAGAAGGCAAAGCCGCGCTCGCGGTTGTCCACCGCCAGCGCAAAGGCGCGATACGGCGTCAGCAACGCGCTGCCAAGCGCTTCGTCCCAGGCGGTCGACAGGCTGGGCGGCAGCCGTGCGGCAAAGCTTGCCACCGCCCCGACCGGCTGGCCCAGCTGCGCGGCCCAGCGCCGCACTGTCTCGGCATGCTCGCTCGCGTGCTCGCGCAAGACCCGGAATGCCGCCGCAGTGGCGATCTCACCGCGCTGCTCCATGTGCTCGATCAGTTCGCCGTAACGGTGCACGGCCTGCTCCTCGAGGGCGTTGGCCATGCCGACGAGCTCGCGCATGCTCACCGACTCGATCTCCGGGTCATGCTGGAGCCGGGGTTGATGCAGGTTGCGTTCAGGCATGCGGTGCTCCTTGGTCTGGCGGCCACGGGCCGATTCCGGGCCTTGACGATGCCGGGGCGGACAGCGCGCACCGCCTCGGCGCGCGCGGGCGATGCGCACAACCGCGCCGGCACCGCTTTGCCCAGAGACAGCCCTTCACTTTGTAAGCCCAACAAGCACCCGGAGCACGCTCCTTCATTTGATTTTGATCAAACAACGTCAAGGTACCAGACCCACCGTTACGGGTGTTGACACTTTGATCGGGGGTCGATTTCTATACTGGCCCGAAGCTGCCATGCACCCAACCCGTCCGACGCGGACGTCTGGAGAGGCAATTGATCAAGACATTCAGACAGGCGGCGACGGCGATGCTCGTTGCTTTCCTCCTTGCCCTGCCCTGGGGAAAGGCACTGGCCCAGAGTGCGCCGACGCTGGACAGCTTTCTGAAATCCGTGCAGCCGTCTGATCTGGTGCCCGGCGCCGACCGGTTCGGGCCGACGCGGGCCGACCCGCCGGTGGCCCCCGCGTTCAAGGGCGAGCAGCTGATCGGTTACGCGTACCTGAGCTCGCAGTTCGTCAACACCAACGGCTACTCGGGCAAGCCCATCCACACCCTGGTCGGGCTCGACACCAGCGGCACCATCGTCGGCCTGCACCTGGCGGCACACAGCGAGCCGATCGTGCTGATCGGCATCCCCGAGCAGCGCATCGTCGAGTCGATCAAGCCGTTCATCGGCTACAACCCGCTGAAGGCGGCAGCCGAGGGCAAGGGCCCTCCCAAGGCCGACATCGTCAGCGGCGCCACGGTGACGGTGCTGGTCATCGGCGAAGGCATCGTGCGCTCGGCGGTGCGGGTGTCGCGCCTGCTCGGCCTGGGGGGCACGGGGCCCGCAGCGGGGGCGGCTGCGGCGGCGCCCAAGCGCGTGATCGATTCGCAAGCCGGCGGCATCCAGAGCTGGTCCGCGCTGCTGGCCGACGGCTCCATCGCCGCGTTGCATTTGACCGTGGGCAAGGTCAACGATGCCTTCAAGGCCTCGGGCAACGCGCAGGCCATCCAGCGGCCGCAAGCGGGCGCGCCGGATGAACCCTTCATCGACCTCTACGTGGCGCAGGTGTCGCAGCCGGCCATCGGCCGCAGCCTGCTGGGCGAGACCGAGTTCGACGCCGTGCGGCAGATGCTGGCGCCCGGGCAACAGGCGATCCTGGTGGCGGGCGACGGCGTCTATTCCTTCAAGGGCTCGGGCTACGTGCGCGGTGGCATCTTCGACCGCATCGAGCTGGTGCAGGGCACCGAGACCATCCGCTTCACCGACCGCGGGCACCGTCGCGTCGGCGCGCTGCAGGCCGCGGGCGCGCCGAATTTCCGGGAGGTCGATGTGTTCGTCGTGCCCGAGGGCGCCGAGTTCGATCCCGCCGCGCCCTGGCGTCTGCAACTGCTGGTTCAGCGCCCCATCGGCGCGCTCGACAAGGCGTTCGTCTCGTTCGAGCTGCCCTACGACCTGCCCACGAAATACACCCGGGCCGTGACCCCACCGACCACCCCCGCGCCGGCCCCCGCCCCGACGGCCGCCACCGCGCCGACGGCATCGGCGGCGTCAGCCGCATCCGCGACGCCCGCCGTCGCAGCCACCGGCAACGGCGTGGCGGCGCTCGACGACCTGGAAGCCGTTCCGCTGTGGCAGCGCATGTGGAAAAGCAAGATCGCCGCTATCGTCGTGCTGGGTCTGATGCTGGTGGCGTTGACGGTGATCTTCTTTTTCCAGACCTGGTTCGTGCGCCGCGAGAAGCTGTTCGACCGCGTGCGGCTCGTGTATCTGGCCATCATTCTCCTGTGGCTCGGCTGGGTGGCGCAGGCGCAGCTGTCGGTGGTCAACGTGCTGACCTTCCTCACGGCGCTGCGCGAGGGCTTTCACTGGGAGGCCTTCCTGATCGACCCGCTGATCTTCATCCTCTGGACCTCGGTGGCGGCCGCCCTGCTGTTCTGGGGCCGCGGGCCGTTCTGCGGCTGGCTGTGCCCCTTCGGCGCGCTGCAGGAACTCGCCAACCGCATCGCCAAGGCGCTGCGGGTGCCGCAGATCAAGGTACCGTGGGCCGTGCACGAGCGCCTGGTGCCCATCAAGTACATCATCTTCCTGGGCCTGTTCGGCGTTTCGCTCGGCTCGCTGGCGCTGGCCGAAATGCTGTCCGAGGTCGAACCCTTCAAGACGGCCATCATCCTGCACTTCATGCGCCAGGCCTGGTTCGTGGTCTTCGCACTGGCGGTGCTGCTGCCGGGCCTGTTCATCGAGCGGTTTTTCTGCCGCTACATGTGCCCACTCGGCGCGGCGCTGGCCATCCCGGGGCGCATGCGCCTGTTCGAGTGGCTCAAGCGCTATCGCGAATGTGGCAACCCGTGCATGCGCTGCTACCACGAATGCCCGGTCGAGGCCATTCACCCCGAAGGTCACATCAACCCGAACGAGTGCATCGGCTGCCTGCACTGCCAGGTGCTCTATCACCATGACCGCAAGTGCCCGGTGATGATCCAGAAACGCCTGAAGCGCGAAAAGCGCGAGGCCATGCAGTCGTCGACCGGCGCGGCGGTGGCCACGCAGGTGCACCGCATGAAGTCCGAATTGCCCGGTTCGGCATGACCCGGCGCTGGTTGAGCGCCACCATTGTGAGACCAAGGAGTAGCGAAATGAGCGAGGACAAATCCAGATCGGAGCATCACGACCCGAGCCGCCGCGCCGTTCTCGGAGGCGGCGTCAAGGCCGTCGCTGTCACCGCCGGGGCGGCCGCCACCGGTCTGCTCGCCGGCTGCGGCCAGGGCGAACAGGCCACGACCACCGCTGCACCGACGGCCAGCAAGCCGGCATCGCAGGCGTCGCAGGCAGCGCTGGCGCCCGCCAAGTCGGCGCTGCAGGCGGCGCTCGACCGCACCCACGTCGGCCCGGGCGAACTCGACGAGTACTACGTGTTCTTCTCCAGCGGCCAGTCGGGCGAGCTGCGCATCTACGGCCTGCCCTCGATGCGCGAGCTGATGCGCGTGCCGGTATTCAACTACGACGGCGCCACCGGCTGGGGCCTGACCAACGAAAGCCGCAAGATCCTGACCGAGGGCCTGACGCCGGAGACGCGCAAGTTTCTGCAAAAGCGCGGCGGCATTTTCCTCAACGGCGACCTGCACCACCCGCACATGTCGTTCACCGACGGCACCTACGACGGGCGCTACCTGTACATGCAGGACAAGGCCAACACGCGCGTGGCGCGCGTGCGCTGTGACGTCATGAAGTGCGACAAGATCATCGAAATCCCCAACGCCTTCAGCGCGCACGGCCTGCGCGTGCAGAAGTATCCGAAAACCGGCTACGTGTTCGTCAACGGCGAAAACCGCATCCCCTCGCCCAACGACGGCACCAACGTCGACGACAAGGCCGCGTATCGCTGCTTCTTCACCGCGATCGACGGCGAGACCATGAAGATCGCCTGGCAGGTGATGGTCGATGGCAACCTCGACAACGTGGACGCCGACTACCAGGGCAAGTACGCGTTTTCCACCTGCTACAACTCGGAGCAGGGCTTCACGCTGGCCGAGATGACGGCGGCCGAACAGGACTGGGTGACGATCTTCAACATCCAGCGCATCGAGGAAGGGGTCAAGGCCGGCAAGGCCCAGATGATCAACGGCGTGCCGGTGCTCGACGGCCGCAAGAAGGACGGCAAGGATTCGCCCTACACGCGCTACGTCCCCGTGCCCAACAGCCCGCACGGCATCAACACCGCGCCCGACGGCATCCATGTCATCGCCAACGGCAAGCTGTCGCCGACCTGCACGGTGTTCGACGTGCGCCGGTTCGACGACCTGTTCGACGACAAGATCAAGCCGCGCGACGTCGTCGTCGCCGAGCCCGAGCTGGGCCTGGGGCCGCTGCACACGGCCTTCGACGGCAAGGGCAACGCCTACACGACGCTGTTCATCGACAGCCAGATCTGCAAGTGGAACATCGCCAAGGCGATCGACAAGTTCAACGGCAAGGACGCCGACCCCATCATCCAGAAGCTGGACGTGCACTACCAGCCCGGCCACAACCACACGTCGATGGGACAAACCAAGGAGGCCGACGGCAAGTGGCTGCTGTCGCTCAACAAGTTCTCCAAGGACCGCTTCCTCAACGTCGGGCCGCTGAAGCCCGAGAACGACCAGCTGATCGACATCTCGGGCGACCAGATGATCCTGGTGCACGACGGCCCCTCGTACGCCGAACCGCATGACGCGACCATCATCCACCGCTCCAAGGTCAACCCGATCAGCATCTGGAAGCGCGACGATCCGTTTTTCGCCGACGCCGTCAAGCAGGCGGCCGCTGACGGCGTGAAGCTGGAGGAAGCGGCCACGGTCATTCGCGACGGGCACAAGGTGCGCGTGTACATGTTCTCGGTGGCACCCACCTTCAGCCTGACCGACTTCAAGGTCAGGCAGGGCGACGAAGTGACGATCTACGTCACCAACCGCGACACGTTGGAGGACCTGACGCACGGCTTTGGCCTCGGCAGCTATGGCATCAATTTCGAGGTGGCGCCGCAAGCCACCGCCTCGGTCACCTTCACCGCCGACCGCCCGGGTGTCTTCTGGTACTACTGCTCCTGGTTCTGCCATGCGCTGCACATGGAGATGAAGGGGCGCATGCTGGTCGAGGCCAGGCGTGCCTGACCTGAGCTGGCGGGCTCTGGCGCCAGTGGTGCTGGGGCTGGCGGTGCTGGGCAGCGCCGGCGCCGCCCAGCACCGGGTCGAGCCGGACACGCCGCTGCAGCCGCTGATCGAGGCGGCGGCGCCGGGCGATGTGCTGCTGCTCGCGCCGGGCCGTCACTCGGGTCCGCTCGTGATCGATCGCCCGCTCGCGCTGCGCGGCGAACCAGGCGCCATCGTCGAGGGCCCGGGCACCGGCAGCGTCATCACCGTGTCGGCGCCCGACGTGCGGATCGAAGGGCTGGAAATCACCGGCTCGGGCATCGACCTGCCGGCCATGGATTCGGCCATCCTGGTGCAGCAGACGGCGCCGCGCGCGATGGTGCGCGGCAACCGGATCATGAACAACCTGTTCGGCGTCTACCTGCACGGCGCCGCCGATTCGCGGGTCGAAAGCAACGTCATCGACGGCCGCCGGGACCTGCGCCTGGCCGAGGCCGGCAACGGCGTGTCGATCTGGAACGCGCCGGGCGCCGCGATCATCGGCAACACCATCAGCCACGGGCGCGACGGCATCTACGTCAAGATCAGCCATCACAACCGCTTCGAGAACAACACCTTCTCCAGGCTGCGCTTCGCCATCCACTACATGTACACCAACGACAGCCGCATCGCCGGCAACCGCTCGCGCGGCAACCATGTCGGCTGGGCGATCATGTATTCCGAGCGCCTGGATATCGAGGACAACGTCTCCGACGACGACCGCGACCACGGCCTGCTGCTGAACTCCACCAACGACTCGCGGGTGATCGGCAACGTGGTGCGCCACGGCGGCGAAAAATGCGTCTTCGTCTACAACGCCAACAACAACCGGCTCGAGAACAACTGGTTCGAGGGCTGCCCGATCGGCATTCACTTCACCGCAGGCTCCGAGGGCAACGTGATGACCGGCAACGCCTTCGTCGCCAACCGCGTGCAGGTCAAGTACGTGGGCACACGCTTCATCGACTGGGCCGCCGGCGGGCGCGGCAACTACTGGAGCGACAACCCCGCCTTCGACCTCGACGGCGACGGCATTGCCGATCGACCCTACCGGCCCAACGACGTCATGGACGAAATTCTCTGGACGCGCCCGCAGGCCAAGCTGCTGGCCAACAGCCCGGCGGTGCAACTGGTGCGCTGGGCGCAGGCGCGCTTTCCGGCGCTCTACCCGGGCGGCGTCTTCGACAGCGCGCCGCTGATGCGCCCGGTGCGCGTGCCCAAGCCGGCCGAGCCGCTGCCATGACCCCGATCGCGCAATGGGTGGAAGTCGGCAAGCGCTACGGGCCGCTGGTCGCCGTCGAGGACGTTTCGCTGGCGCTGCGGCCGGGCGAGGTGACGGCCCTGGTCGGCCACAACGGCGCCGGCAAGACGACGCTGATCAAGCTGCTGCTGGGCCTGATCCGCCCCAGCGTCGGCCGCGTCGAGGTGCAGGGCCAGAACCCGGCCGGACGCGGTGGTGCCCAGGCGCGGCGCACGCTGGGTTTCCTGCCCGAGAACGTGGCCTTTCACGGCGCCATGACGGCGGTCGAGCTGATGGCTTTCTACGCGCGCCTGAAGGGCTGTGCGCCCGCGGGCAACGCGGACTTGCTGGCGCGTGTCGGTCTCGCCGCCGCGGCGCGGCGGCGCGTGGCCACCTATTCCAAGGGCATGCGCCAGCGCCTGGGCATCGCCCAGGCGCTGATCGGCGAGCCCCGGCTGCTGCTGTTCGACGAGCCGACCAGCGGGCTCGACCCCGCGTCGCGCGTGGAGGTGTTCGACACCATCGACAGCCTGCGCGCGGGCGGTGCGACGGTGCTGGTTTCGACGCATGCGCTGGCCGAGGTCGAGCAGCGCGTCGACCGCGTGGCAATCATGCATCGCGGCCACCTGCTGGCCGCCGGCACGCTGGCCGAGCTGCGCCACGGCGTGCGTGCCGAAGTGCGCATGCAGCTGCGCCTGCGGCCGCAGGCGGCGGCGGATGTGGCGGCCCGCCTGCCGCAAGGCCTGCGCTGCACCGCGCGTGCCGGCGGCCTGGCGATCGAGCTGCCGCGCACGCGCAAGATGGAGGTGTTGCACGCCATTGCCGGCCTGGGCGCGGAGGTTGAGGACGTGGAGATCGCCACGCCGGGACTCGAGGCGCTGTACCGCGACCTGGTCGAGGCGCGGGGCGAAGCGGGCGTGGCGGCATGAAGACGGGACTCATCGCCATGCAGGAAATCCGCGTCGGGCTGCGCAACCGCTGGGTGCTGGCCACCACCCTGCTGCTGGCGGCGCTGGCGCTGTCGCTGGTGCTGCTGGGCAGCGCACCCACCGGCACGGTCAAGGCCGACCCGCTGGCGGTGGTCATCGTCAGCCTGTCCAGCCTCACCATCTTCCTGGTGCCGCTGATTGCGCTGCTGCTGTCGTTCGACGCCATCGTCGGCGAGCACGAGCGCGGCACGCTGATGCTGCTGCTGGCCTACCCGGTGGCGCGCTGGCAGGTGGTCGTCGGCAAGGTGCTGGGGCAGGTCGTCATCCTGGCCATCGCCACGCTGATCGGTTATGGCGTGGCGGCGGCGGCGCTGTGGCTGACCTCGGCGGCGGCCCTGCAGGCCTGGGGCGGCTTTGCCGCCATGGTGCTGACCTCGGTCATGCTGGGCGCGGCCTTCGTGGCCATGGGCACGCTGGCCAGCACCCTGGTGCGCGAGCGCGCCACGGCGGCGGGCCTGGCGGTGGCCGTGTGGCTGTTCTTCGTGTTGCTCTACGACACGGCGTTGCTCGGCGTGCTGGTTGCCGATACCGGCCGCCATCTGGGCACGCAGGCGCTCGACGTGGCCCTGCTGCTCAACCCGGCCGACGTCTACCGCCTGTTCAACATGAGCGCCAGCGCCGGCGCCGCGGTCTACAGCGGCATGGCCGGGCCCGGGACCGCGACCGGCCTGCCGGCCGGTGCGCTGCTGGCGGCGTTGACGGCCTGGGTGCTGGCGCCCTTGGCGCTGGCCGTCCTCGCCTTTCAAAGGAGATCGATATGAGCGCGCGCTTCGCCTGGGCGACGGCGTGGCCATCGTCGCCCGCGCGACGCGCGTGCATGGCTGCCCTGCTGGCGGCCTGCGCTCTGCTGGCCGGCTGCGACCGGACCGAGCCCGCGGCGGCCGTGCCTGCGGCGGCCGAGCTGACCGGCGACGTCGCCTTCGAAGCCACGGGCTACTACTGCGGCATGCTGCTGGCCGACCACGCGGGCCCCAAGGGCCAGATCCACCTGGCGCAGCGCGACAAGCCGCTGTGGTTTTCGTCGGTGCGAGACACCATCGCCTTCACGCGCCTGCCCGAAGAGCCGCGCGACATCAGCGCCATCTACGTCAACGACATGGGTCGGGCCCGCGACTGGGAGCATCCCGAGGCCGGCACCTGGATCAACGCAAGCACGGCCTGGTATGTGATCGACAGCGACCGCCGTGGCGGCATGGGCGCGCCCGAGGCCATTCCCTTTGGCGAGCGCGCGGCAGCCGACGCGTTTCGACAGGCGCACGGCGGCAAGGTGCTGCGGCTCAAGGAGATTCCCGACGCCTATGTGCTGGGACCGGTCGATCTGAAGCCCGCGTCCGGCGGCGCGAGCGCGCCGGACGGCCATGCCGACCATTCGCCCACCCATTCCCGCGTGCCGCCCGCGCCCGCTGCGCCCGCATCGGGTGCGGCCCGACCCTGAAGGAGCCTGTCATGCCGCAACGTCGACGTTTTCTGGCCATTGCCGCAACCTGGAGCGCGCTCGGCCCCGCCGCCGCGATGGCCGCCCCCGCGCCGCAGCCGGTGGTCTGGAAGGGCGTGACCCTGGGCGCGCTGGCGTCAATGTCCATCGTCCACCCCGACCGTGCGCACGCCCAGGCGCTGCTGACGCGCAGCCTGGCCGAGATCGAGCGACTGGAGGGCATCTTCAGCCTCTATCGGCCCGACTCGGTGCTCTCGCGCCTGAACGCGGCGGGCCGGCTGGACGCGCCGCCGGCCGAGCTGGTCGAGCTGCTGTCGTTCAGCCTGGCGCTGGCGCGTGCCACCGACGGCGCCTTCGATCCGAGCGTGCAGCCGCTGTTCAAGACCTACCTCGAGCACTTCAGCCAGCCCGGCGCCGCCCCCGCCGGACCACCGCCCGCGCGGATCAAGCGGGCCCTGGCGTCGGTCGGCTTTGCCGACGTCGAGCTGGACAGCGACCACGTGCGCCTGCACCGGCCGGGCGCCGCGCTCACGCTCAACGGCGTCGCCCAGGGCTTCATCACCGATCGGGTCGCGTCGCTGCTGCGTGCCGGCGGCCTGGACAACGTGCTGCTCGACCTGGGCGAGGCCCGCGCCATGGGCCGGCACGCCGACGGCCAGCCCTGGCGCGCCGCCGTCCGCGACCCGGCCCACACCGAGCGCACCCTGTTCGACCTGGCGCTGGGCAACGACCGCGGCCAATGGCCGGCGCTGGCCACGTCTGGCGGCTACGGCACGGTCTTCGGCACCGACCCGCGCGTGCACCACCTGCTGGATCCGCGCAGCGGACACAGCGCCAACTACCACGCGTCGGTCTCTGTAGCCGCGCCCAATGCCACGCTGGCCGACGGCCTGTCCACCGCGCTGTGCATCGTGCCGCCCGCGCGGGCCGACGCCCTGGTGGCTGCCCATCCCGGCGTGCGCGCCTGGTTTGTCGATGGGCGCAGCCGCGTGACCGCGCGGGACACCTGAGGTCCGCCGGCCGACGAGACGCGAGGCCTTCCGGCCCCATGGCCAGCCGCCGCCGACCGCAGGCCGGCGGCAGGGCGTGCGGGGCATACATGTCGGCCCGGCCGCTGCCAACGCATGGGGCGCGGGCGCTTGATATCGCGTCCGCTCTCATTTTAATAGCTGTTGGCGCTTGGTGGAAGCCGGCGCTGGCCTTGTTTTATTCGAAACGCAAAGGGAAGAAGAAAGCCGTGGGGCCGGCGCGGGCGTTTCTGGCCGCGCTTGACGCGCCTTCCCGGCCGGGTGCCCTCAGAGGTTGAGAGTTTTTTGGACGTGCTCGAGGAGCGCGTCAAAACGCGGCCAATCGAGACGCAAAGCGCAGTCGTAGCTTGAGCTACGGCGAGTATTTGCAACGACGAGTGGGCGTGTTTTGGCGTGATCAGCGGGCATGGGCAAAAGACTCTCAATCTCTCAGTCGTGCGCCGCCGACGGCGCGAGCACGGGCTCGGTGATGGCGCCCGGCACGCGCCGGCGCGCCAGCAGCGAATACACGGTGGGCACCACGAACACCGTCAGCAAGGTGCCCAGGCTCATGCCGCCGACGATGACCCAGCCGATCTGGCGGCGGCTTTCGGCGCCCGCGCCGGTGGCCAGCGCCAGCGGCAGCGCGCCCAGCACCATGGCGCCGGTGGTCATCAAAATCGGCCGCAGGCGCTGGCTGCTGGCGTGCACCAGAGCCGCAAGCATGGGCTCGCCGCGCTGGCGCAGCTGGTTGGTGAACTCGACAATCAAAATACCGTGCTTGGTGACCAGGCCCACCAGGGTGATCAGCCCGATCTGCGAGTACACGTTGAGCGAGCCGCCACTCCACTTGAGCGCCAGCAGCGCGCCGATCATCGACAGCGGCACCGACAGCATGATGACCAGCGGATCGACGAAGCTCTCGAACTGCGCGGCCAGCACCAGGAAAATGAACAGCAGCGCCAGCACGAAAACGATCATCAGCGCGCCCTGCGAGGAGCGGAACTCGCGCGAGATGCCGTTGAGGTCGGTGGTGGCGCCACCCTTGAGCACCCGGTCCGACGTCTGCTGCAGGAACGCCAGCGCCTCGCCCAGCGAATAGTCGGGCGCCAGATTGGCCGTGAGCGTGGCCGAGCGGCGCTGGCCGAAGTGGTTGAGCTCGCGCGGCGACACGCTCTCGCGCACGCTGACCAGCGCCGACAGCGGCACCATCGAATCGACCCCGCCCTTGCTGGCACGCAGCTGGATGCGGTCAATGTCCTCGGGCGTATTGCGCCCCAGCGCCGAGGTCTGCACGATCACGTCGTACTGCTCAGCGTCGCGCTTGTAGCGCGTGACCACGCGCCCGCCCAGCATGGTCTCGATGGCGCGCGCCACGGCATCCACGCCCACGCCCAGATCGGCCGCGCGCTCGCGGTCCACCTCCACGCGCAGCTCGGGCTTGGACAGACGCAAGTCCAGGTCGGGCGCGACAAAGCCGGGGTTCTTGCCCACCTCGTCCATGAGCTGGCGCATCATCCGGTTCAGGTCGGCATAGCTGTCGGAGGTCTGCACCACGAAATTGACCGGGCGCTCGCGAAAGCCCTGGCCCAACGAGGGCGGCGTGATCGGAAAGGCCGTCACCCCCGCGATGCGGTTGAAGCGCGGTTGCAGCTCGCGTGCAATGTCCAGCGTGGAGCGCTGGCGCTCGCTCCAGTCCACCGCGCGGTACACCACGCTGCCCTGCGACACCGAGGGATTGCCGATGCTGGCGAAGATGCGGTCGAACTCGGGGTACTGCTCGCCGATGCGCTCCAGCTCGCGCGCATAGCGGTCGGTAAAGTCCAGCGTGGCGCCGTCAGGGGCGTTGATGTTGGCCAGGATCACGCCGCGGTCTTCCAGCGGCGACAGCTCTTGCCGCATGCCGGGATACACCAGGGCAATGGCCGCGGCGCAGCCCAGCATCACCAGCAGCACCAGCCAGCGCCACCGCGTGAGCACCCGGCGCAGCAGCCGCGCGTAGCCGTCGGCCAGCGCGGTCAGCCACTGCTCCATCGTGCGGTCAAACCAGCCCGGACTGGGGTTGTGGCGCAGCAGCTTGGAGCACAGCATGGGCGAGAGCGTGAGCGCCACGAAGCCCGACACCAGCACGGCGCCGGCCAGCGCCAGCGCGAACTCGACGAACAGCCGCCCGGTGCGCCCGGGCGTGAAGGCCAGCGGCGCGAACACCGCCGCCAACGTGAGCGTCATGGCGACGATGGCAAAGCTGATCTCGCGCGCGCCGTGGATGGCGGCGGCAAAAGGCGCCATGCCCTCCTCGATGTGGCGGTAGATGTTCTCCAGCATCACGATGGCGTCGTCCACCACCAGGCCGATGGCCAGCACCAGCGCCAGCAAGGTCAGCGTGTTGATCGAGAAGCCCGCCAGCGCCATCAGGCCAAACGCGCCGATCAGGCTGACCGGGATGGTGATGATGGGAATGATGGAGGCGCGCACCGTGCGCAGGAACACGAAGATCACCAGGGCCACCAGCACGATGGCCTCGACGATGGTCGAATACACGCTCTTGACCGCGCGGTCGATGAACACCGAGTTGTCGTTGGCGATGTCGATCTTGACGTCGGGCGGCAAGTCCTGCTGCAGGCGCGGCAGCATGGCCTGCACGCCCCTGGACAGCTCCAGCGGGTTGGCCGTGGCCTGGCGGATCACTCCGGCGGAGATTGACGGACGCCCGTTCAGGCGCACGGCGCTGCGCTCGTCGGCGGCACCCTCTTCCACCCGCCCCACGTCGCGGATGCGCACCGGAAAGCCGCTCACGCTGCGCACCACGATGTCGGCAAACTGCGCGGGTGTCAGCAGGTCGGTCTGCGAGGTGACGGAGAACTCGCGCTGCTGCGACTCGATGCGCCCCGCCGGCAGCTCCAGGTTGCTGCGGCGGATGGCGTCCTCCACGTCCTGCGTGGTCAGCCTGTAGCCCGCCAACCGGTCGGCGTCCAGCCACACGCGCATGGCGTACTTGCGCTCGCCGAAGATGCGCACGTCGGCCACGCCGGTCACCGTCTGCAGCCGGGCCTTGACGATGCGGTTGACCAGGTCGTTGATCTCCAGCGGCCCGCGCGTGTCGCTGGAGAAGGCCAGCCAGATCACCGGAAAGGCATCGGCCTCGACCTTGGCGATCACCGGCTCGTCGATGGCCTGCGGCAGCTTGTTGCGCACGCGCGAGACGCGGTCGCGCACGTCGGCCGCCGCCGAATCCGGATT
>Ga0116191_1001071_pt1 | contig 22703 bp, 16 predicted proteins | sample AD_UKC111_MetaG_FD_89897 | JGI IMG/M metagenome (GOLD analysis project Ga0116191, IMG submission 89897) | Active sludge microbial communities of municipal wastewater-treating anaerobic digesters from Hong Kong - AD_UKC111_MetaG | ecosystem: Engineered > Bioreactor > Anaerobic > Digestate... | reverse complement strand
TTCGTATTGATTTGAACCTGGTTGGTGGTGACGTCGGGAACGGCGTCGATGGGCAGGTCGAGAGCCGCCCAAACACCCACAGCCACAAGGATGAGAGCAAGGGCGACCACCACGTGGCGCTGGCGGATGCTCCAAGCCAATACACGGTCAATCATGGCTGTGCTCCGGCTGCAATTCGTGGGCCAGGAACGCGGACTTCAGTTGGAACGCGCCTTCCACCACCACCGGTTCCCCTTCCTGCAGCCCCGCCGTGATCTCCAATCGATCCCCTTCGCCGAGGGTTTGCACCTCGCGCGCCTCGAAGTGGAGTTCGCCGTGGCGCACGAAAACCACCTGCCGGCGGTTCACGGTCTGCACCGCAGCAGCGGGAACCGTGAGTGCCGCGTGCAGGTCTTCCGTGGGGATGATCATGGTGGCGAACATTTCCAGGAGCAGCTTGCCACCCGGATTGTCGACTTCCGAACGTACGCCGGCCGTCCGCGTCCTCGGGTCCAGCAGATCCTTGATGGCGGCGATCCGGCCCCTGAAAACCTCCTTCGGGTACGCCTCCACAGTGATTTCCACGGCTTGTCCGCGCCGGATCTTGCCCAGGTCCTTTTCGTACACCTGACCCTCGATGTTGACGCGCGACAGGTCGGCCACGGAAAACAGGACGCTGTTCGAGTCGGCCACGTCGCCCGGCGCGGCTTCGATCTTGATCACCACGCCGCTGAACGGAGCGCGCACCGTCGCAAGCGGAACATCTCCCGAGCCGGCAAAACCGAACCGACGCATGCGCACCCGCAGCCCTTCGATGGTGCTCTCCTGCGCGCGGATCAACTCTTCCAGCCCGTGAGCTTCGGCCTCCGCGCCTTCGGCATCCTTGGCGGGCACCGCGCCGATCGACACTAGGCTGCGGCTGCGTTCGGCCTGCCGCGTGGCGTTGGCGTGTTGGATCTTCAGACGCTGCAGTTCAGCATTCGCAACATTGATCTGGCTGGCGACTTCGCCCGCTTCGATATTGTCGAAGTGCGCCAGGACCTGGTTCTTTTCGACGCGGTCTCCCACCTTGACGAGAACGTCCTGCACGCGCCCGCGCGCCAGGGGGCGCAGATGCGCAATCCGGCTGTCGATTGGCTGCACGCTGCCCGTAACACGCAGCATCACTTTAACGGGCGTAGGCCGGAGCGGTTCTGCTTTCACGCCCGTACGCCTCTGCGCTTCGGGGCTGAATTCGAATACGTTGGCCGGCTCAATGTGCTTGGCGGGGTGTGCCTCGCCCGTAACGGCGCGCTCCTGTCCGCCGCCGGTCCCGCCCGAGACGCTCACGTGCTTGCCGCAGCTCGCGAGAACGGATAAGCACAATACGAAAATGAGTGCTCTCATGGAAGATCCTCCCCCACCGCGCGCTCCAGTTCGAAGAAACCGCGCAAAGCATCGGCGCGCACGTCTACGGCCGCCAGTTGCATGTCGAGCAGCCGGCGTTGCTCGTTCAGCACGTCGAGCAAGCGCAGGTTGCCCAACTGGTAAGCGCCGCGGATGACCTCGACGTTCTTCTCGGCTTGCTCGATAGCCGCACCGCTCAACGCCCGTAACGCGCCGATCGAGTTCCGCCAGCGCCGCCACGCCGAGGCGACCTCGAGCGGAATGCTGCGCTCCAGGTACTCGCGTCGCAGCCGCGCAGCGCGGGCGCGGGCAGCACTGGCCTCGACGTTCCCGCGGTTGCGCCCCTGCCCTGAAAGAGGGATCGAGACTCCCAAGGCGAGGATGTCGTCGCGGTCCTTCAATGGCACGCGCGCGCCCGCATCATCGAGACCGTAGAAATCAAAGCGGGAATAAATACGGCTGTAACCGGCGGACACGGTAATGTTGGGACGCCCCTCGGCCAGCGTCAATTGCGTTTCGGCCCCGGCGCGTTTCTCGATGTAGCGCATCGCTTGCAAATCCGGCCTCGCGCGCAACGCTCGCGCGCTTAGATCCTCTTCATGGAACCGGTCGAGTTCCGGCACGGCGAACCACGCGAGCGTCCCGAGATCCGCCTCCGCAACGCCCGCCAACCGCGCCAAGTCTATTCGTGCGGCGCCCTGCCGGCCCAGGGTGGAAGCCCGCAACGCCTCCACCCGGCTTATCTCGACCGCAATCAGGCTTGCGTCGAGCGCGGCCGCGTCGCCCTTTTCGACCCTCGCGCGCGTCAGTTCGAGCGAGCGCCGGTTGATCTCTATGAGCCGCTCGAGCGCGCGCAGGCGTTCGGATTCGGAAACAAAGTCCGCGTAGCGACTAGAAAGCTCGAAACGAAGCTGCCGGGCACGCTCGCCGTATTCCGCCTCGGCAAGAGCCAATTGCTGGCGCGCCACTTCCAAACGCCGTGACCGCTTACCAGCCGTCTCCAGCATTTGCGACACTCCAACCGAGAACTGATTTTCTGCGGGGCTTCCCAGCGGATTGCCGCTCGCTCCGTTTACTTCTAGCGCCGGAGCCGGGCGCACGCCCGCCTGCCGCAGCGCGCCTTTGGCTTCCTCGAGCCTTTCGCGCACCGCCCGCAGTTCACGGTTTTCCCGTGCCGCCACCTCCAACAACTCGTTGAGCGTACCTGGGGGTGCGGCTTCGGCCAGCACCGCTGCGGAAACGCACACCAGCGTCCTCGCCAACAACTTGTACGTATACACGAATGCCTCCGTCGTTCTGATCTCCAGCTATTTCCGCGGGATCAGGCTTTGGGAGGATGGTACACGGCAGCGGGCGTTCGCATGGCCGGCTCCAACTCGGTGAGGGCCACAGTCTCTAAGAAGTTCGCCGGCTTAGGCACCGCAACGGCGGCGGCGACGACGTAGTGCGTGCAGCAGCAAATGCAGTGATCGTGCGATTGATGAAGCCGCATGTCGTTGCCTGGCATGCGAAAACTCTCGAAATGATCATGCGAAAGGAACTCGCAGGCAATCACGTCCCCGCTCATGACCAGCAGCAGAAGAAGCGCTACCAATCGGTATGCGGTCCTGCGGTTCATCTCCATTGAAGGTAACATACCGCTTCGCGTGCATGGGTTGAGCTCAGATTCACGCTGACGCATCACTTGTTATACTGATCCTCTCCCGGGAGGCCATATGTCCAAGCAAGAGAACCAAAGCATCGACCGCCGCAACCTTCTGCGGACAGCCGCGGGCGGTATGCTCATCCTCAAGCCGGAAACCGTTTTCGGCACGCAGGCCAACTCGACCGTCGAGGTCGGTCTGGTAGGATGCGGAGGACGCGGCAACTGGATCGCGCCGTTCTTCCCCGAGTTCACAGGTGCGCGGTGGGTGGCCGTCGCCGATGTGGTGAGGGCCAGGCTCGAACCCACTCGCGAGAAGCTCCAGGTTTCGCCGTCGCGCGCCTACCACGGTCCGGACGCGTACAAGGAACTGGCGAACTCGAAGCTGGACGCCGTGGTGATCGAGACGCCTACCTACTTCCACCCAATGCAGGCTGCGGCCGCAGTGGACGCGGGCAAGCACGTTTTCTGCGCCAAGCCCATCGCCGTGGACGTGCCTACCTCCAAGGAGTTCCTCGCGAGCGGTAAGAAGGCCCAAAGCAAGGGCCTCAGCTTCTGGGTAGACTTCCAGAGCCGCGCGCGCCCGGTGTTCCAGGAGGCTGTCGAACGCATCCGGCGCGGCGACATCGGCAAGATCGCCATGGCCCAGGTCCTTTACTATGCCGGCCGGCCATGGAAGAATCGCGACACCGCCGGAATGGATCCCGAACAGAAACGCATGGCTCTCTGGTTCGGCGATCGCGTCATCAGCGGCGACATCATCGTAGAGCAGAACATCCACGTCATCGACATGGCCAACTGGTACCTCGGCGCGCATCCGTTGAAGGCCAATGGAACGGGCGGACGCACGGACTGGACTGGAACGCCGTACGACTACGGCGACGCCTGGGACCACTTCACGGTCAACTTCTGGTATCCCAACAACGTCCACGCGAGCTTCAGCTCCAACCAACTGACGCGCCTGTTCTCCGACCTTTGCGTCCGCTGCTTTGGCGCTTTCGGCTGCGCCGACACACATTACGGCGGGCTGGTTCGCATCGCCAGCGAGCGTGAAGGCAAGACCTGGCAAGGCACCGAGAAGGACGATACGTTCAAGGGCGGCTGCATCACCAACGTCAAGAATTTCATCGACAGCATCCGCGCCGGCAAACCTATCAACAACGCGGCGGAAGCCGTGGAAAGCAACCTTACAGGCATACTGGGCCGCATGGCGGCTTACCAGGAACGCACCGTGACCTGGGACGAGATGCTCGCCTCAACCGAGCGCTGGGAACTGAAGCTCAAGCTGAACTGGTAGAAGCCTCCGGCGCGGTTTCTTTTCAGCAGGGACTTCCCAAGCCGCCCATCCGTGACAACAGCCGTCCCATGCCGCTCCGCTACTTCTTCGGATACCCGACCGATTGCGCGTAGATGACGCGCTGCTCCGGACGCAGCTTCAGCGCCTTTGCCAACCCTTCCTTGTCGGCCGAAGCGCGCAGCACCGTCGCCAGTCCCTCCGAAGCGCAGAACAGGTACACGTTCTGCGCGATGGCTCCGGCGGCGAAGCTCGCAAACCCGATCTTCTCCTCCGGTTTGGCGTGCCCGTACTTGAACCGTGCCTGATCCTCGACGTAGACCAGGTTAAGCGCGGCTTCGGCCACAAACGGCTGCGAGCCTGTCTTTGCGCGCATGTCACCCGCGGCGACGGGCCTCAAACGGTGCGGCTCCGGCTCGTACAGATACACACCGTCCGGCAGCGCCACGTACAGGTCGATCTCCTGCGAGTTCATGGCCGAAGGCGCGGTGCGCCGCCCATCCGGCCGGTTCACGCCGCACGCCGCCCAAAGCATGTCGGAGATCGTCTGTGCCGACAGCTTTTCCTGACTGAATCCGCGGGTGCTCTTTCTCTCCTTCAACGCCTGCAGGAGCGGCTTGCCACCCTCCATGCGGGGCTTGGGCAGCACAACGGGCTTGAGATCCTGCGCCACACAAGGCGCTAAGATAGCGCTCAACAAGAACACCGATGCGAACAACCGGCTCGAATGAGCACGCATACTCAGCTCCTCAGGGGCTACTCCTTGAGAGCTTCCTGGATGCGCTCTGTGAGCATATCGACGAAGCGCTCGGGGATGTAGCCGTTCAGGCGGCTGAAAACTTCGCCGCGCTTGCCGAAGATGACCGTCGTCGGGATCGAGGAAACGCGCAACGCCCCCGACAGTCCATCCTCAAAATAGACTTCCTTGGACCACTTGGACTCGTCCAGAAACGGTTCCACCAGGCCGCGATCCTCGTCCGTGTTGACAGAGAGGAACACGACGTCGGAGCGGTTCTTGAAGCGTTGCTTCACCTGGTCGTAGAGCGGATGCTGGCCCCGGCACGGGCCGCACCAGGTGGCCCAGAAATCCAGAATCAGCACCTTACCCTTCAGCGACGAGAGCGCCAGCTTCTCGCCTTTCAACCCCGAAAGAGTGAATTCAATGGGATTGGTGACATTCGCATTGGGATCGAGCTGCCGCAGCTTCAGGCGCCGCTCCGCCAGTTGCGCGGTGGTGCGATCATAGGCCGCCAAAACCAGATCGCCGAGCCCCGCTTCACTGCCTTTCGCTTTCCGGTAGGCTTCGCCCAGACGGGCGCGATCGCGCGTTCGCTCGGCTTCGCTTCGGCGTGGATCAACGATCATGAATGCGTCCGCCAGATAAGGCAGAGCCTCCTCGGGTTTGCCTGAGCGATCCAGCCAGCGAGCGATCTCCCGCGCGGATTCCGATGTGGGGTACGCCTGGTAGCCCGCGCGGGCCCTTTCGAGCGCCTCCGCCAGCTTGCCCAGGTTGCCCAACGCGCGCGCCTGATAAACCAATGCCTTGCCGCGCGTGCGGTCGATCTCTTCGCGCTTTTGGCCTTCCTCGCGCGCCGACGAAGTCTTCTCCTTCTCCAGGGCCTCCAGCGCCTGTTCCAGGCGCCGCGCATATCCGAGCGCCTTTTCGGCGTTCGCTTTGTCGTCCACCAGCAGCAGGGCGCGCGTTACGCTTTCGAGGATTGGCACATCCGCGGGCTCGCGCTGGAGCACACGCTCGCCATAGAGCGCGATGCGCCGATTGTCTTTGGCGTCCGAGGCCGCCTTGAGCAACGCCAGTTCGATATCATTACGGCGCTCGGCTTTCGGATACTTGGCAAGGTGCGACTCCAGGGCGCGCATCATTTCCATGGGGCTGGAGCCGGCCTCGCCCACTGCGCGCCGCAAGTCTTCCTGCTCGGCATCGGATTTCGGGGTCTGCGCACCGGCAAGAATCGCGCTGGCGAAAAGTAGCGTGTAAAGAAATTTCATTGCGTGGACTTCGGGGCCTCTCCGCGGAAGGCGGCCGCTAGCACCTCTGCCCGTTCGCGCGCCATGTGCAAGTAGCTTTCGTTCTTGCGAACCCGGTCGAGCAACGGCAGAAACTGCCTCTCGGCGACAATCCGCTTGCGGTCCCACCAGGCTTCCAGTCGCAGCAGCGCCTGGTTTACACCGAGCTTGTCGAACCGCACCGCGCGTTCGAGGTTGATGAAAAGCTGCTCTGTCTCGATCACCCGCTCGAACCAATCCGCGAGCAGCGCACCGTCCTGGTCCACCGTATAGTTGAACTTGGTTTCATGGACCTCTCGGCCCTGCTCGAAGCGGAAAGTCTTGGCGCCCATGTTGGCCACTTTGAGACCGCTTTCGAGCGGGCGCTTGAAGCGGTCGAGCTTTTCCACCGTGGCGAAGATCGCGTCGGCGTCGGCCGGGGCTAGCTGCAATTTGATGGGGTTCTCGTCGTCGACGGCTTCCTTGTAAATGACGCGGCCGTCCCTTTCGACAGTGATGGAGACGAAGGCCGGCGTGCTGCCGGGAAACGATTTCGTGTACACGATGCGCGGCGGCGGATCCGCGGCGAAAGCCGTGATGGCCGCGAAGATGGCAATGAGCAATCTCATCGTCACGCTCCCAGGCGCTCGGTCACCGCAACGCGCGTGGCATGGCAGATGGCCACGGCCAACGCGTCGGCGGCATCTTCGCTTTCGATAGGCTCTTCCAGGGCGAGAAGCGACCGTACCATCAACTGCACCTGGTGCTTCTCGGCGCGTCCATAGCCCACTACGCTAGTCTTGATTTCCAGCGGCGAATATTCGCCGAGCGGCAGCTTCGCTTCGGCCACCGCCAACAGCGCCACTCCGCGAACATGCGCAAGCTTCAGCGCCGTCTTCACGTTCACCGCGTGAAATACTTCCTCCACTGCGGCGGCCTCAGGCCGATGCCTCTGGATCAGGCCCCGGAGTTCACCCGCGATGCGCGCCAGGCGCACTTGCAAAGGTTCGCGCGGGGAGGTGCGAATCACTCCGAACGCGATCGCGCGGTGCCGGCCTCCGTCGCTCGAGATCACCCCGTACCCCGTGCGCTCGGTACCGCAATCGATGCCGAGAACGCGCATCTCGACTGGACCGCCCCCTCAGGCGAGCGCTTCCATCTCCTTCTCGTCGATGTCGAAGTTCGAGTACACACTCTGCACATCGTCGTGGTCCTCGAGCATTTCGCTCAACTTCAACATCGTCTGGGCGTTCTTGCCTTCGAGTTTCACCGTCGTCATGGGAAGCATGGCGATTTCCGCGGAAACTGTCTCGATCTTCGCCTTCTGTATCGCTTCCATCACGGCGAGGTGGGCATCGGGAGCCGACAACACTTCCCAATTAAGCCCATCGTTGCGGATGTCGTCGGCGCCGGCATCAAGAACGATGGCCATCAAATCGTCCTCGCTGATCTTGCTCATCTCTATGAGCACCTGGCTCTTCCGTTCGAACATGCGCGAAACGCTGCCCTGCTCGCCCAACTTCCCGCCGTACTTGGTGAAAATGTGGCGTATCTCGCTTACTGTGCGGTTACGATTGTCCGTCGCCACCTTTACCAACACGCCCGCGCCGCCGGGACCATACCCTTCGAATGTGACTTCCTCGATCTGTCCCCCGCCAAGCTCGCCGGTACCGCGCTGGATGGCGCGCTTGATGTTGTCGGCTGGCATGCTGACCGCTTTCGCGGCCAGGATCGCCGTCCGCAACCTGGGATTCGAATCCGGGTCGCCGCCGTTGCGGGCGGCGATGGCTATCTCCTTGATAATGCGCGTGAAACTCTTTCCGCGCTTAGCGTCCAAGGCGGCCTTCTTGTGCTTGATGGTCGCCCATTTCGAATGGCCTGACATGTGAAACCTCTCCAGGGGTAGGAAAACCAGGGTTTCCGGGAACCCAACCACCGAGGATAGCAGAATGAGGTCGTTTGCTCAACCATATGTTACGGTTCCGGCCGGACTGCTAATCTGAAGGAGCATGCGGACTTCCGGGCGGCTCTGCCTTTCTTTCTGTCTGTCGGTGAGCATTCAGGCGGGCATCATTGAAACTGAAAATGGTAGTGTTCGAGTCCGTTTCAATTCGGCGACCGCCACCCCCTTCAGCATGGAATCGGGCGCCGGCGAAACGCGCCGGCTATGGCTTACCGGGCCCGCCACGCTTACCTTGCGCAATGAGGCGACTGGCGCCGCGGGCGACGCCGGGCAGATCGGTCTGACGGCCAAGGGCGTGTGGCGCGAGTCGGCGGGCGGCTTGGCCTGGGACCTGATGTTCCAGGGTCAGGGCCCGCGCGCGGGCCACGAAGTTCGCATCGAGTTGCCTCTGCTGACGCAGAGCCTCGAAGTCTTTATTCCCGGCGATGATGGCGTCGTGAAGCTCAGCCGGCGGCCGGATCACCAGCCGGCGGCTTATGCAACGTACGCCTGGCGCAAAGGAACGCGTCATGTCTTGCCGCTGGTGAGCGTTCTCGACCCGGCCACTAACACCGGGCTGACCATCGCCCTGCCCGCCGACGCCAACATCCCACACTTCCAGGTCGGCTGGCGGGGATCCAAGATTTTGGTGCTTACGCTCGGCCATCGCGGCGTGGGCGGCGGGAAGCTCTCCCCCCTGCGGATTCTGTTCTACACGCATGCGGCCGACTACCGCGCCGCGCTCAGAGCGTACGCCGATGCCTTCCCCGCTTACTTCAGGCCAGGCCTTCCCCGCGGCCCGTACGAGGGTGCCTTTTACTACCACCACATCCAGGCGCACCCGGACTTCGCCGAAATGGCCCGCCAGGGCGTTCGCTACATCTGGACCAGTTTCTGGTTCACGCACCTGGGCGAGTATCTGCCTCGGGAGAGCGAGTGGCACCCGTACACTTACGCCAAGTGGTGGAAGCTGGGCGAGACCATGAGCGACGAGAAAATACGCGCCTTTGCTCGCTCCATGCATGAACACGGAGTGGGCGTCTATGCCTACTTCAACCTGACCGAGTACGGGGGCGCGGGCGGCCGGGACGGCGACGCGGCCGAAGCGCGGCGCCAGTTGCGCGAGCAATTCGCCGACGCGCTGTTTCATGACGAAAACGGCAAGCCGGTGCCCACCTGGGAGGGCTCCATGGCCATGAATCCCGGTCGCCGTTACTCTTTGTGGCCGCACCTTGAGGAACAGGTCAGGCGCCACATCGAGCGTCTGCCGGAAATCGACGGCTTTGTGATCGATCGCTTGGATTGGGCCAGCCGTTTGGATTATGCGCACGACGACGGCTTCACCATGGTCGGTGCCCGCCCCGCCGCAAACATGGCCATGAGCGTGGCAGAAGCCGTACGCGCGGTGTGCCGCATGGCCCACGCCGCAGGCAAGCGCGTTTATGTGAACCAGTTCTACCGTATCGAAGTGCTGCGGGACGTGGACGGCTACTGCCATGAGAACGATTACCTGCCCGGGCTCGGCTACCTGAGCCCCTACCGCCCGGCCGCCGCCTGGCACCTGCAGGCCGACTACATCAAAGATCCCGCGGCATTTGAGTCCCATCTGAAACAGCGCCTGCATTGGGCGCTGTTTCCGCAGATGATCGCGCGCGAGTTTCCCATCTCGCAACAGAAACCCGACCTGCGCGCGGCGGCATTGCTCGAGGCCTACGCGCCGCTGTTCGATCCGCTTCGCGGGTGTTCGCAGGTCCTCGCGCCGCACCCCATCGAGGTGAGCGGCGACAATGATGCCAACCTTTTCGAGGCAGCGGACGGCGGATACGTCATACCGGTAACGTCGAGAATGCGCTTTCTCGGTACGCAGGCGCGCGAATCCGTCACCGTCAAGCTGCGCTTGCCCGAACCCGCGCGGCTTGCCGGCGTGGAGGTGCGCGTGGCGGGATCGGCCCCTTCCTCCGCCGGAATCCGGAGCGCCGGTAATGCCGTCGAAATCAACTTTGACGGCCACGGCGCGGCATCGGTCCTGGTGGTGAAGGCGCGGCAGGGCCGGGCTGAGCGCACAAAGGGGATGTAAGCAGTCTGGCGCTCTGGCGGGTAAATCATGGCGCGCGGTATCATGGTTTCGGGGCGTTTCTGCAAGGCAGGTGACCGGCCTCATACAATTGCTCCAACAAGCATTGTCGAGGAATTCGGCTCGAAACTGCGTCGGTGTGCAAGCTCCGGCAGCATTAGTCTGCTTTGGAGAAGCCTGAAGGCGCTCGGCGGGTTCCAACCCTGGTAGGATCGGGGCAACGACTGGGGCGGCACGGCGCGAGCGGTGCGCTCCTTTCGCACATCGGTGGGAAAGTACACATACTGAATCAATGAACATCCTTTTCATCGGGGATATTTTCGCGTCGGCCGGCCGCAACGCCGTCGCCGGGTGCCTGCAAGAGATCATTTCCTCACACCATATCGACCTCGCCGTGGCCAACGCGGAGAATGCAGCCGGAGGCTTCGGCCTCACGCCCCTGGTCACTGAGGAACTGCTCTCCATGGGACTGGATGTTCTCACCAGCGGCAATCACATCTGGGACAAGCGGGAGTTGATGGACTACCTTCCCCGGCAGGAGCGCCTACTGCGCCCGGCCAATTACTCAAGCGATCTGCCAGGCCGGGGTGTTTACGTTACAAGAGCCCGCAACGGAGTTTTGTGTGCGATCATCAACCTTCAGGGCCGTACGCACATGCCGATCACGAATTGCCCATTTCGCGAGGCCGACCGGATCCTGGCGGAACTGGATCCAGAGGTAAAGATCCGTTTCGTGGACTTTCATGCCGAGGCCACCAGCGAAAAGATGGCGTTGGGTTGGTACCTGGATGGACGCGTGACGGCGCTGCTCGGCACGCACACGCACATCGCCACCTCCGACACGCGCGTCTTGCCGGGTGGAACGGCATATCAGACCGATGTCGGCATGACCGGTTCGTACGACTCCGTCATCGGGGTGGAAAAGCCCGCCGTTCTTCGCAGGTTTCTCACCGCTTTGCCGGTGCGGATGGAGCCGGCCAAAGGTAGTGTGGAATTGCATGCGGTCATCGTGGAGGCGGACGAGCAGACTGGTCGCGCCGTCTCGCTCAGCCGCCTTACCGTGTGTCAGGATGGGACGATCTGGGAGTCGAGTCGTCCATGAGGACTCGTCAGGATGAACTGGTGGACCATCGCTTGCTTGTTGGCAGCTTTGGCAGTGATTGTCTGGCAGTACGCGACTTATAGGCGGCGCCTGAAATTGGCCGAGATGCGGTTGCAGGAAGCGCTGGCCCGCGCAGCCGATGGCCACGATCGCGATCTGCTTACCGGACTGGAGAGCCGGCGCAGCTTCGAAAAGCGCCTGGATGAGCCTTGCGGTCCCGGGATTGTCGCCGTGCTCGACCTGGACGATTTCCGCCATCTCAACGAGACGCTGGGGCACCTGGGCGGAGACGAGATTCTGCGCGCGATCGGACGCCTGTTGCTCGCCTCCATCCGGCCGCAGGACCGCGCGTTTCGCTGGGGAGGAGACGAGTTCGTTCTTCTGTTTTCGGACGTGGGGGAGGATGTGGCCCGCTCGCGCATGTCCTCCATCCAGCAGCGGCTGCGGCATTTCCACATCCGCAATTACGGAGAAGTGTCGATCGGCCTCAGTTGGGGCATCGCCTCCACAGGCGAACGCCCCCTGCGCGAAAGCCTGGACAAGGCCGATCGCGCGATGTTTACCTCGAAACGCAGCCGCATGTAGGGGGCGAATATATTCGCCCCCTACAATCTTATTCTGGCAGTGAATCGAGTCCCGGCTCGGTTTCTTCGTTGAGGCCGCCGCTGTACTGCAGGCGGGTCTCCTCCTCGTAGCCCGGGATGCCTTCGCCAAGGCCCGCCTCTGCTTCGGCGGGGACTTCTTCTTCCATCACGTCCTCGCCCTCGATCTTCACTTGGTGGTAATACTCCATGCCGGTGCCGGCGGGGATCAGGCGACCCATGATGACATTCTCTTTGAGGCCGCGCAGATAGTCCACCTTGCCGTTGATGGCGGCTTCGGTGAGCACGCGCGTGGTTTCCTGGAACGATGCAGCGGAGATGAAAGAATCCGACAGCAGCGACGCCTTGGTGATGCCGAGCAGCACGGCTTTGCCCTGCGCCGGACGGCCGCCCGCTTCCACCACGCGCCGGTTCTCTTCGCGGAACCGGAACTTGTCCACAACTTCCTCCGGCAGGAATTCGGTGTCGCCGATGTCCTCGACCTTGACCCAGCGCATCATCTGCCGGGCGATGGTCTCCAAGTGCTTGTCGTTGATGTTCACGCCCTGCAGACGGTAGACTTCCTGGATCTCGTTCACCAGGTACTTCTGCAGTTCGCTTTCGCCCAGCACGTGCAAAATGTCGTGCGGATTCTGGGGGCCATCCATCAGCGCGTCGCCCGCCCGCACACGCTCGCCTTCCTGCACCTTGATGTGCACGCCGCGCGGAATGGCGTATTCCCTGGACTCGCCGTCATCGCCGGTAACGTAGATCTTACGGAAGCCCTTGGATACTTCGCCGTACTTCACAAGCCCGTTGATTTCAGCGATGACCGCCGTTTCGCGAGGCTTGCGGGCTTCGAACAACTCGACCACGCGCGGCAAACCGCCCGTGATGTCCTTGGTCTTCGTGGTGGCCCGAGGCATCTTGGCCAGCACGTCGCCGGCGTGGACTTCCTCGCCGTCGCGCACCATCAGGTGCGCGTGCGTGGGCATGAGATACCGCTTCTCCTCGGCCTTGCCGCCGCCGGTCGGACGAACCGCGATGGCCGGCATGCGCTTTTCATCGGGCGAATCCATCACCACCCACTGCGACATACCGGTGATTTCGTCCACCATCTCCTGCAAGGTGACGCCGTCGACCAAGTCGCGGAAGTGAACCATTCCGGTCACTTCGGTCAGAATCGAGAACGTGTACGGATCCCATTCGAGCAGGATCTGGTTGGCCTTCACCGGCGCGCCATCCTCCACCAGGATGCGCGCGCTGTATACCACTTGGTAGCGTTCCTTTTCACGGCCCTTTTCGTCGACAATCGCCAGGATGCCGTTGCGGTTCATAGCAATCAACTCGCCCTTGGCGCTGCGCACCACGACGATGCCGATGTACTTGGCGAAACCGCCGCTCTTGGCGTCCTGCGTGGACTGCTCGCTCACGCGGGTCGCCGTGCCGCCGATGTGGAAGGTGCGCATGGTGAGCTGCGTGCCGGGTTCGCCGATGGACTGCGCCGCAATGACGCCCACCGCTTCGCCGCGCTCCACCAGCCGTCCGGTCGCGAGGTTCCTTCCGTAGCAGAGCTGGCAGACGCCGCGCTTGGATTCGCAGGTCAGCACAGAACGGATCTTGACGCGCTCGATGCCGGCCGCCTGAATGGCAGCCGCCAGTTCCTCGGTGATCTCCTCGTTCACGTGAACGATGATGTTGCCTTCGTAGTCGTACTGGTCCTCCAGCGCCACGCGGCCCACGATGCGGTCGCGCAACGATTCGATGATCTCGCCCGACTCCACGATCGGCTCCACGTAAATGCCGTCCGCGGTACCGCAATCGTGCTCGGTAACGATGACGTCCTGGGCTACGTCCACCAGGCGGCGCGTCAGGTAGCCCGAGTCCGCCGTCTTGAGCGCCGTGTCGGCCAAGCCCTTGCGCGCACCGTGCGTCGAAATGAAGTACTGCAAGACGTTGAGGCCTTCGCGGAAGTTGGCCGTAATCGGGGTCTCGATAATCTCGCCCGAAGGCTTGGCCATCAAACCGCGCATGCCCGAAAGTTGGCGGATCTGCTGTTTCGAACCGCGCGCGCCCGAGTCGGCCATGATGTAAATGGGATTCAGGTAACGGCCGGTCCGGTCGTCTTCCTCCATCACCTTGAACATCTCCTCGGAGACGCGCTCGGTGACTTTGGACCAGATTTCGATAATCTTGTTGTAGCGTTCGCCGTGCGTGATGGCGCCTTCCTGGTATTGCTGCTGCACCTCCATCACGGACTTTTGGGCGTTCTTCACCAGGTCCGCCTTCTGCGACGGCACCACCATGTCGTCGATGCCGATGGAGATCCCGGCGCGAGTGGCATACAGGAACCCTAGCTCTTTCACCTTGTCGAGCGTTTGCACCGTGGTCTGCAGGCCAAAACGCAGGTAGCAGTACTGCACCAACTGCGTGAGACCCTTCTTCTTCAGCAGGCCGTTGATGAAGGGCATATCCTCGGGCAGCACGTCGTTCAGAATGACGCGGCCCACCGAGGTCTCCATGTACTGCTTGTTGAATTCGATCGGTTCGGTGTGCAGCACGTTCTGGCTGTCGAAAGCGTGCACCAGGTCGATCACGCGGCCGGTGTAACGCAGCTTGATAGGCGTCAACGTCTCGACTTCGCCCATTTCGAGCGCGATCAACACGTCTTCCACCGAGGCGAACGTCCGGCCTTCGCCCTTGGCGCCCGGCCGCACTTTCGTCAGGTAATAGAGGCCGAGCACCATGTCCTGCGTCGGCACGGCGATCGGAGCGCCGTGCGCGGGTGAAAGGATGTTGTTGGCGCTCAACATCAGGGTGGACGCTTCAATCTGCGCTTCCGGAGAGAGCGGAATGTGGACGGCCATCTGGTCGCCGTCGAAGTCCGCGTTGAACGCGGTACAAACCAGAGGGTGGATCTTGATCGCCTTGCCTTCGACCAGCACCGGCTCGAAGGCCTGAATGCCCAGCCGGTGCAAAGTGGGAGCGCGGTTGAGAAGGATCGGGTGGTCGCGGATGACTTCTTCGAGGATGTCCCACACCACCGGGTCCTGCTGCTCCACCAGTTCCTTGGCCTGCTTGATCGTGGTGCAGTGCCCGCGCTGCTCGAGCCGGTGGTAGATGAACGGCTTGAACAGCTCAAGCGCCATCTTCTTGGGCAAGCCGCACTGGTGCAGCTTCAATTCCGGACCCACCACGATGACCGAGCGGCCCGAATAATCCACGCGCTTGCCCAGGAGGTTCTGGCGGAAGCGGCCCTGCTTGCCCTTGAGCGTGTCCGAAAGGGACTTGAGCGGGCGGTTGTTGGCGCCGCGCAGCACTCGCCCACGGCGGCCGTTGTCGAACAACGCATCCACGGCTTCCTGCAACATGCGCTTTTCGTTGCGCACGATGACGTCGGGAGCGTGCAACTCGATCAGCTTCTTCAACCGGTTGTTGCGGTTGATAACGCGGCGGTACAGGTCGTTCAGGTCCGAGGTGGCGAACCGGCCGCCATCCAGGGGCACCAGCGGGCGCAATTCCGGCGGGATGACCGGAATCACCGACAGAATCATCCACTCCGGCTTGTTGCCCGACTTGCGGAAAGACTCGGTCACGCGCAGGCGCTTGGCGTACTTCAGCTTCTTCTGCTGCGAAACCTCGGTCTTCATCTTCTCGCGGATTTCCTGGCTGAGGGCTTCGATGTCCAGCTTCCGCAACAGTTCGCGAATACCTTCGGCGCCCATCATGGCGACGAATTTGCCCGGGAAGTCCTGTTCCAGCTGCCGTTTACGCTCGTCGCTGATGACCTCGCCCCGGCGCAGTTCCGGCACTTCGCCCGGTTCCACAACCACAAACGCCTCGAAGTAGAGCACTCGCTCCAACTCGCGCAGGGTGATGTCGAGGAGGTAGCCGATGCGGCTGGGCAGACCTTTAAAAAACCAGACGTGCGAACAGGGGCTGGCCAGTTCGATGTGTCCCAGCCTCTCTCGGCGCACGCGGCTCAGCGTCACTTCGACGCCGCACTTGTCGCAGATCACGCCGCGGTGCTTCATGCGTTTGTACTTGCCGCACAAGCACTCCCAATCGGCCACCGGCCCGAAAATGCGGGCGCAGAACAAGCCGTCGCGTTCGGGCTTGAAGGTCCGGTAGTTGATCGTCTCCGGCTTGGTGACCTCGCCGTGCGACCAGCTACGGATTTTTTCAGGAGATGCCAGGCTGATACGGATCGAATCGAAATCCGCAATCAGATTGGCTCTATCGTAGGGAGATGATCTGTACACAGTAGCCTCCTATTCTGTCTCCTGACTTCTCAACGTCAGTCCGCCGCCAGCGCGGTATCTATCGTCTCGCGCGGCGCCTTCATCAATTCCACGTCCAGACACAGCGACTGCAGTTCCCGGATCAGCACGTTGAACGACTCCGGAACACCCGGTTCCGCTGCCGCTTCACCCTTGACGATCGCCTCGTAAATCTTCGCACGGCCATAGACGTCGTCCGACTTCGCCGTCAGAAGCTCCTGCAGAACGTAGGCCGCCCCGTATGCTTCCAGCGCCCAGACTTCCATTTCTCCGAAACGCTGGCCGCCAAACTGCGCCTTGCCGCCGAGTGGCTGCTGCGTAATCAGCGAGTACGGACCGATCGAGCGGGCGTGAATCTTGTCGTCGACCAGGTGGGAGAGCTTCAGCATGTAAATGTAGCCCACCGTCACCGGCTGCTCGAACGGCCGTCCCGTCATCCCGTCATGCAACTGGACCTTGCCCGAACTCGGCAGGCCGGCTTCGGAAAGCTGTTTCTTGATATCGCGCTCGGTGGCACCGTCGAACACCGGCGTGGCGAAGTGCCGGTTCAAGGCGTGCGCGGCCCAGCCGAGGTGCGTTTCGAGAATCTGGCCCACGTTCATTCGCGAAGGAACGCCCAGCGGATTCAGCACGATTTCCACCGGCGTGCCATCGGGCAGGCACGGCATATCCTCTTCGGGAACGATGCGCGAGATGACGCCCTTGTTGCCGTGGCGGCCCGCCATCTTATCGCCGACGTTCAACTTGCGTTTCATGGCGATGTAAACCTTCACCACCTTGATCACGCCGGGCGGCAGCTCATCGCCCTTCTTCAGTTTCCCGATCTTCTCTTCGGTGATCTTTTCGAGTACGGCGATCTGACGCGAGGTCATCTCCTCGATCTCGTCGATCTGCTCGTTCATCCGCGCATCCTTATCCTTCAGCTTCATGCGCTTCAGGTCGCGGGCGCGCAGGCGTTCGACCACCTCGCGGTTCACTTCCGTACCCTTGGCCAGCAGCTTCTTGTTGGTCTTCTCGTCGTGCAGGTCGGCCAGCAGTTGCTTGCCGCCGAACAACGCCGCCAGACGCTTGGCGCGCTCATCGTTCAGAATGCGCTTCTCGTCTTCCAGGTTGAGGTGCAAACGCTCGACCTGCGACTCCTGGATAGCCTTCGAGCGTTCGTCCAGTTCCGCGCCCTTGCGCGAAAACACCTTACAGTCCACTACCGTGCCTTCAATGCCCGGCGGGCAGTATAGCGAGGCGTCCTTCACATCGCCGGCTTTCTCGCCGAAGATAGCGCGCAGCAGTTTTTCCTCCGGGGTAAGCTGGGTCTCGCCCTTAGGCGTCACTTTGCCCACCAGGATGTCGCCCGGCTTCACGGTGGCCCCGACGCGAATGATGCCGCTCTCGTCCAGGTTGCGCAGGAAGTTCTCGGCGATGTTTGGAATGTCGCGTGTGATCTCCTCGGGCCCCAGCTTCGTGTCGCGAGCTTCAATCTCAAACTCTTCGATGTGGATCGAGGTGTAGTAGTCCTCGCGGACGAGCTTCTCGCTGACGACGATGGCGTCTTCGAAGTTGTACCCGCGCCAGGGCATGAACGCCGCCAGGACGTTCCGGCCCAGTGCCAGCTCGCCGGCATCGGTGCAAGGCCCGTCGGCCAGCACGTCGCCCTTCTTCACCCGCTGTCCCATCTGCACGATGGGCTTCTGCGTGATGCACGTGTTCTGGTTGGAGCGCTTGAACTTGATGAGCTGGTAAATGTCGGCGCCGACCTCGCGCGACATCTGGCCTTCCTGGATGTTGCCTTCCACTCGCACGATGATGCGCTCGGAATCCACCGAGTCGACCACGCCGCTGCGCTTGCAAATGACCACCGCGCCCGAATCCCGCGCCGTCACACGTTCCATGCCGGTGCCGATCAGGGGTGCCTCGGCCCGCAACAGCGGCACCGCCTGCCGTTGCATGTTCGACCCCATCAGTGCGCGGTTGGCGTCGTCGTTTTCCAGGAACGGAATCAGGCTGGCGGCCACCGAGACCAACTGCTTGGGACTGACGTCCATGTACTCGATCTCGTCTCGGTGCTTCAGTACGAAGTTTCCGGCTTGCCGCGCGTTGACCAGCTCCGGAACGATGCGTCCGTCCTCGTCAAGTTCCACGTTGGCCTGCGCGATGATGTACTTGTCCTCTTCCCAGGCCGACAGGTACTGGCAGTGCGCCTCGCACTCGGCGGGCTGCTTCTTGGCGCTCAATTCGCGGTTGGCTTTGAGCACGGCGCCGCGCGAGGTCACGTCCCCCACCTTGAAGTTCGTATCGCCGGGGTTGGTGATCTTCACCTCGTCCACCACCACGCCGTTGATCACTTGCCGGTACGGGCTCTCAATGAAGCCGTATTCGTTGATGCGCGCGTAGCAGGAGAGTGAAGAGATCAGGCCGATGTTCGGGCCTTCGGGGGTCTCGATCGGGCAGATGCGCCCATAGTGCGTCGGGTGCACGTCCCGCACTTCGAAGCCGGCGCGCTCGCGCGACAGACCGCCCGGTCCCAACGCCGACAGGCGGCGCTTATGGGTGATCTCCGACAGCGGATTGGTCTGATCCATGAACTGCGACAACTGGCTGGATCCGAAGAACTCCCGGATGGCAGCCATCACCGGCTTGGCGTTCACCAGGTCGTGCGGCATGGCCGTCGACATCTCCTGGTAAACCGACATCTTTTCCTTGATGGCCCGCTCCATGCGCACCAGACCGATGCGGAACTGGTTCTCCAGCAATTCGCCCACCGCCCGCACGCGGCGGTTGCCCAGGTGGTCGATGTCGTCCACCGAGCCGATGCCTCGGCGCAGACGCAGCAGGTAGCGAATGGTATCGCAGAAATCGGCCTGGTCCAGGACCTTCCGGTTCAGAGGATCTTTCTTCTTATTGTTGTTCTCTTCGCTCTCCAGCCAGCCCGGAGGCGCGTAGTCCACCCGGTCATGCAGCTTGATGTTGAACTTCATGCGGCCGACGCGCGAAAAATCGTATTTGCGCGGGTCGAAGAACATTCCCTGGAAGAGTTGTGTGGCCGTGTCCAAAGTCGGAGGATCGCCGGGACGTAGTTTGCGGTAAATCTCCAGCAGCGCATCCTTCTGCGTCTTCACGGGATCTTTGCGCAGCGTGGCGGAAATCACGTTGCCCACATCGTCCCGGTCCGGGAAAAAGACCTCGAAGCTGGGAATCTCGCATTCCGTCAGGCGCCCCAACACGGCAGCCGTGAGTTCCTGGTTGGCCTCGCACAACACTTCACCTGTCGCCATGTCGACGACGTCGGTCGTGAGGTACGCCCCCTCCAGGTCGTTGGCCGCCACTTCCACCTGTTCGACCTTGTGCTTCTGCAGTTCCTTAAGTAGCGACGGTGTGATCTTCTTTCCCTGCGCGACGATCGTTTCACCCGACCGCGTCGTGATGGCGTGCGACAATCGCATGCCCGCCAAGCCGGGCGATACCTGCCAGAACAGCTTCTTATCGCGGATGGCGATTTTATCTATGTGGTAGAAGGCGCGCAGGATCTCTTCGTCGGTCTTCAGGCCCAGCGCGCGCAGGAACACGGTTCCGTAAAACTTCCGCTTGCGGTCGATACGCACGTGCAGAAGGTTCTTGTTGTCGTACTCGAACTCCACCCAGCTTCCGCGGTAGGGGATGATCTTGCCCAGGAAGTACCCCTGGGCCGGCTGTCTCTCAAAGAACACGCCCGGAGAACGGTGCAACTGGCTGACGATGACGCGCTCAGTGCCGTTAATGATGAACGTGCCATTGTCGGTCATCAGCGGGATTTCCCCGAAGAAGACCTCCTGCTCCTTGATATCGCGGACCGTGCGGGTGCCTGTTTCCTCGTCTTTGTCGTAAACCGTCAGCCGGATCGTGACCTTCAGCGGAGCTGCGTAGGTCATGCTCCGTTCCTCGCACTCCGCGACGTCGTACTTGAGCTGCAATCCCACCGGGTCGCCGCAGCGGTTGCAGAACGTCACAATGTTCTTGTTAAAGGTTCCGCACCGCGGGCAGAGCACATCTCCCGCCAGGAACGGATCGGTGCGGATAGTAGCTCCGCAACTTGGATTCCGGCAGGTCGACCGAAGATGGTGCAACCCCTTCAGGTTCCCGCACTTGCATTCCCAATTGCCAATCGAGTAGTCGACAAACTCGAGCTGCGACAGGCCCCGGAAATCGGTGATGGGGAAGACGGAGCTAAAAACGCTTTCCAAGCCCGTGTCTTCGCGCTCGCTCGGCAGAAGGTCCATCTGCAGGAAGCGCTCATAGGACTGTTTCTGGACTTCGATCAGGTTCGGGATCGCTATGGAAGCCTTAATCTTAGAGAAGTCAATTCGTCCACGGGGGGCGCCACTCGCCTGATTTTGCATTTTCCACTCCTCAAGGGCCGATCAAGACGGCTCTGATTTCAGCGTAAGAATTCAAACACGAAAGCGGGTCGCCTGAGCACAAGTCGAGGCCACCCGCTAAAGTTCTGAAATATAGTCAAGGGTCGATGGAGTTCCGGCACACGGTCGACGGGATGCAAACGAAAACAACTAAATAACCGGATGAGAGCAGAACGCCCGGTGCCCGTCTTCCTCTGGACACACTTGTACTGAACACACTTCCCAGTAGCACGGGACAGACTACTACCGCCGACGCGGGATGCGAGGTTCACAAGCGCAAGTTCCGGCTTCGACTCCGGCTGAGACAACCCAAGTGTATCAGACGCCTCCGTCCCCGTCAAACCGCGCTCGCGGCAAGCGCAGGGGCGAGCCATCGCTCGCCCTACTTGATCTCGACTGTAGCCCCGGCGTCCGTGAACTTCTTCTTGATCGTCTCGGCTTCTTCCTTGGACACGCCTTCCTTGATGGGCTTGGGAGCGCCATCCACCAAGTCCTTCGCCTCTTTGAGGCCCAGGCTGGTTACTTCGCGCACCGCCTTGATAACATTGATCTTGTTCGAACCGACCGCAGCCAGAACTACGGTGAACTCGGTCTTTTCTTCCGCTGCCGGAGCCGCGGCCGCGCCGGCCGCCGGAGCCGCCACGGCCACACTGGCCGCCGCCGACACACCCAGCTTCTCCTCCAGCATCTTCACCAGCTGCGACGCCTCAAGCAGCGTCAAACCCTGAATCTGTTCCGCAATCGCGTTGATGTCCGCCATTTCTCTAAACTCCTACTCGCTCAAATCCCTTCTTGTGTTCACCGAACGTCTGATTAGTTTGAAAACTTGCTTTCCTTGACCCCCTGGTCGACGACCACCGCCAGGTTACGTCCCACTGCGCTGATAGCTGTTGCCAGCCGCTGCGCCGGAGCTTGAATCAGGAACAATACCTTGGCCAGCAACTCCTCGCGGGAGGGCATCGCAGCGATGTCCTGGATAGCCTTGACATCGACCACACGGCCTTCCACCATGCCGGCCTTAAATGTAAAACTCGTATTCGCCTTCGCGTACGTCGTGAGCGCCTTGGCCAACGCCACCGGGTCGCCGCTGGTGTAAGCCATCGAGGTCATGCCGCGCAGGCCTTTCACCAATTCCGAAGCGGGCGTGCCTTCGCCGGCCTTCTCCGCCAGGTTGTTCTTCACCACCCGGTAATTCGCGCCCGCCGCTTTAATCGCCTTGCGCAGTTCGAAGTCTTGCGCGACCGTCAACTTCTCATAGCCGGTCATGAAGACGTGCGGGCTCTTACCCAACACATCGCGCAGCGCATCGAAGTCCTTCTTTTTGTCGGCTTTCTTCTTCATGGTTTACTCCACCGGGCCTTAGACGAGCTTGGTGTTGTACGCGGTCACGTCCAGCGCAATGCCCGGGCCCATCGTCGAGCAGATCGTGGCGCTCCGCACATACTTCCCCTTCGCCACCGCTGGCTTGGCTCGCAGAATCGCCTGGATCATCGACTGCGCGTTTTCAAGCAGCTTGTCGGCGGCGAAGCTCACCTTGCCGACGGGCACGTGAATCACGCCGGTCTTGTCCACGCGGAATTCCACCTTGCCGGCTTTCACTTCCTTGACCGCGCGCGCCACGTCCACCGTCACCGTGCCGGTCTTGGGATTCGGCATCAAACCGCGGGGGCCAAGCACCTTGCCCAGCCGCCCCACCAGCCGCATCATGTCCGGCGTGGCGACAACGGCGTCGTAGTCGATCCAATTCTCCTGCTGGATCTTTTGTACGATCTCCTCGCCGCCCACGAAGTCGGCTCCGGCGTCCTGGGCTTCCTTCTGCTTTTCACCCGATGCGATCACCAGAACTTTCTTGGATTTGCCCAGACCGTTCGGCAGCACCACGGTGCCGCGGACCATCTGGTCGGCGTGCTTGGGATCGACGCCCAGGCGCATGTGAAGCTCGACCGTCTCGTCGAACTTCGCGTATTTCACTTTCTGCAGCAACGATACCGCTTCTTCGACCGCGTAGCCCTTGCGCTCGATTTGTGCCGC